>Ga0115851_101490_pt1 | contig 12433 bp, 16 predicted proteins | sample InSIn2gowninarea_FD_83865 | JGI IMG/M metagenome (GOLD analysis project Ga0115851, IMG submission 83865)
TACCCTATTAAGCCAATATTCTTTATCTTGATGTACCTCTAGGGCAATCCTTTCTTCTAGGTCAAGGTCTTCATTAAGAAACATTTGTTTTTCTTCCTCTTGCAAAGCTTCCTTGAGGCCTCTTGTTCTTGGTCTTTTCCTTTTCCCTTTCACCTCTGATGCTTCAGGCTCGCTTGATGTCATTATCTCTTTACCTTTGCCGACTTGCTGCATTAGCTTAGCTTTTTCCTTTTCTAGGATAAACTCTTTTGCTTTGAGTTGACTGTTTCCCTGTTCAAGGAATGTTATAACATACTTTGCCCTTTCCAAATTTATCGCCAACTCCTTGATTTGGTAGTCTTTGTCCCTGATAGCATGTCTCATGCTTGTGTTTTGATCTTCTGCCTCTATATCAATTAGCTCAAACTCACGCTCCACTATATCCTTATCTTTTATTGCCGATTCCTGCTTTGTCGATGAAGAAGGCTTGGCCCCTTTCGCTTTGTGAGAAGAGAACACAAGCCTCTGCCCTTTCTTATACACTTTGGTCACCTCCAGCTTAGGTAGCTGAGTCTTCTCTATTGTTTTGCTAGATGACCCCATCTCTGTTTGTTGTTTTCGTGCACTTGGGGACTGAGATGCTGCATTTTCCTCATGCCATTTTAAAGCTGCTTCTAAAAAGGCTTCTCAAGCCATACCTCTCTCTACTAGCTAATGAAAGACAATGGTTTTGATTAGATTGTGATGAAACAAGCTTGGGGAGTGCTCTTTGTCCTTTAATTGTATCTTTTCAGACATTTTTGAAATGCTCCTAAATAGGTAATTGCACATGTTGAGTGGCTTTTGAGATGTGAAGTGCATCAAGAGGCGAATATGATATGCATACAACCTGGAGAATCTACCTTCACAGGTAAAGAACCTCATGATAGTTTTCATTTGAGGGGCATACTTCTTAAGCAAATATCTAAAAGGCATGAGGTGAGTATGTGTCTCTTTGTATGGCGTCTTTAAGAAGGGCTTGTAGTTTTCAAGATCTAGACTCATTGCCTTAAACCAATATTGGCCATTGTCTGGTAAACCAGTTTCTAGTGAGATGGAGGCCACTGAGAAACTAAACTCAATACCAGCAATGACAGTAGTCTCTCCTTTCAGTTGTCTAGCTACCCAATCTGTCAGCGGCTCATAAAATCCTGCTTCACTTACCTTTTTACAAAATTCCAAGCAGTGAACATCCTCAAAGAACTGTTTGATGGAAGGATAGGAGTTGATTTGGTTGCAGTTTGATGGTTCATATATGAGAATCCTCCCTCCTTTGTGTTGTCTCTTTCTTTCTGGCGAAGATTCAACTTCCATGATGACACAAAGTCCTAGCAGCAGGAAGTGAAAATAGATGTAAGGTGTGAATGGAAATGAAGTGATATGTGAGAGATTTTGACAAAATGATGGGAGGGGTTTTATGAAAGATGAGATGAATTTGAAAACTGATGGAAATAAGTGAGAAAAATAGTGAAAAAGATGTTGTTGCTTGCAAGTGAGACCAAGAAGGTTTATGATGAAATTCGCCCAGAAGAACTCTAGGAATGAGCTAGGGTTTTGTTTTTTCAGTGTTTAAACTTTGTTTGGAGGTGGATGAACTAGTCAAAATGACTCATTGACATGTGTGCAGGCGTAGGATATCAATTTACATGTTTTGGAGATCAAAAATTATGAAGACCATTTTTACCCTAGCATTTCCCATGAAAAATTTTCTATAAACCCTAGCTTGAGAAATTATTGACATGGAATTAAATTGGGAAAGCAAAGATAGAGGGTGATGGTGTACTTGTTCCTTAGCTTTAGAAAACAAATTGACCGAGCTTGCAAGCAAAAATTTGGAATTTGGGAGAATTTGGGTGAGTTTTAGGGTACTCTGTCCTGTGCGTAGCACAGGCGCATAGCGCAGGCACATAGCGCAATGCTCCTATGCGCAACGCAATTCACAAAAGTGCAATGCCTGCCTCCTAAGCGCAACGCAGTTTATCTATGCGCATCGCCACCAATTTTTTGCTATTTTCTCCTAGGGAAACAAGTTTTTTGCTTTTTTGGGCGAGTGAGCTCGATGATGAGGAGTGAATGAGATATGAATGGAAGGGTTATGAGTCTTTTTGAGTTGATATAGGGACAAATTCCTCACTTTTTCAAAAAAGGAAAAGAAACCTACCCTCCTTTGTGAACTGATTTCACTTTATGAAGACAAATTTTACCTTTACCATTGCAAATGTGCTTTTGCTTTCCTGAGTGCTGGAGCTTCCTTCTTCTAAAACCTTTGATGTCATGAGAATATGAAAAGTGTGTATGATCAATTCTTCAACAGTTGCTTTGTCATGTTTGACTTATTGCTGTTTTTTTATAGAAATGATGGACCTTGGAGACCCTTGTGACCTAATGGATGACCTACGACCTAATGGAATGATGGCGATGACTTGACCCATTTTCATGGTGAAACCTTCATAAAGTATGATAAGTGACCAACATGAGTGAAATTTCAAACAATGACTTCATCTTTGGACTGACCATACAATGACCAAATTTGTTGTGTAAACCTCGTAATAGAAAAATTTGATGGTGAGAGCCTAAAAAAACATGGTAAAAGCATTTTTTGATCCAGGTGACAGGATAACAAGACTGACACTAACATTGGCTCTACCTGGGGATAGCAGCTCCTTGGAGGTGTCAAGAACACCATAGATCAAGTAGCCTTATTCATTGGGCAATGGAGTCAACATGTATAAAAACTGATTTTTTGACATGAGACTCACTAACCTTATGACATGACAAAAGAACTAAATTAAAAAAAATGAAAAAAATACTGACTCAAAGAGCCTTAGGGCCTTTACTTTGGGTTTTAAACTCTGATGACAACTATCTAAAATTCTAGAAGTAAAATACACACCAGTATGTACAATGATGATGACCTTTTAGGATTTTAGACATAATAGTGCTTGAGAAGCCTACCGTTGGTCGCCCCTCATGAATAATCTTTTCCATCCATCGCTTCCAACAAGAAATCATTCTTTCCTCTGAAAGCAGAAATTTTGTATGGTCCCTTCCATAAGTTCTCAAACTTACCATGTTTGCCTTTGTATTTATTTCTAGCATCCCACTGAAGGACTACATGTCCCAAATTGAAATTGTCTTCCTTGGTTTTGTGATCATAAATCTTTTTGATCTTCTCTTGGAGTTTGGATGTGTTCTGAAAAACTTCTTCTCTTGTCTGCTATAAATGAATCATCTGGTTTATTCTCCTTTGTATGTCATTAGTTTCACTATCCAATTCCTGTAGGATTTTCATTACTGGGACAGTAAGAGATGAAGGAAATACTGTGTCAACTCCATATACTAGCTAGAAAGGAGACATACCTATTGAATTTTTGGTGCTGACCCTGTCCGCCCACAAGGCATTGATGAGTTTTTTTATGCCAATTCTTCTTGTTTACCTCCAGGACCTTTTTGATGATGTTAACCAAAGATTTGTTGGAAGATTCAGCCATGCCGTTCCCTTATGGATGATAAGCAATAGAATGTCCTAGCACAATATGATATTTGGCACAAAAATCCACCATTCCTTTTTATTTAAAACCAACAACATTGTTTGTTATTATTTTTTGTGGGTATCCAAATCTAGACAAAATATTAGACTTCAGAAATTGAATGATGACAAAGTTAGTAGCTTCCCTGGTTGGGATAACTTCAATCCACTTTGTAAAGTAGTCAGTGGCTGTTAATATCCATTTGTGTTGTGCTGAAGGATGGACTTCGCCAATGAAATCAAGACCCCATTGCTGAAAAGGAGCTGAAATCAAAATTGGTTGTAGTGGTAATGGCAGAAGTTTCCTCTTTCTTTGAAAAATTTGACATTCATGGCAGCTCATGACTATTTTGTATGTATCAAAAAAGAGGGTGGGCCAATAGAAACCAACTCTTAAGATCTTGTTTGCTGTAGTTTTCCAAAAATGATGACCACCACAATCTCCCTTATGAAAATCTTTCATTATATCTTTAGTTTCATTTTCTATTAAACAATTCAGCAGCACACCTCTAGGATCCTTCCAAAATAAAACCCCATCTAGAATACAATATTTTGAAGCTTTGAGTTTTAGTGATCTAACTTTACCTTTGGGGAATTAGTGACAAACAAGAGTATATATAGTGATTCAAACTAACATATGTATATAATTCTTTGATAGCGTTACTGTTGGGATCGTTGGGAGATATTCTCCTATTTCAGAGGGTGCAACTCCTCCATCAGTTTTATCAATACAAGGTAGGTTTTAATCTAATATTTAAGAATGATGAAAAATTATAAGTATACAATTGTAAATAACTTTTATCTGGCTGATCAGAATTCTGTGAGATCTGATGCAGTGGATAGAAATTAGAATACACTTGAGGCTACCCAAGGATAAAATTTCACAATATTTGGTGTGAGAATCTAGGAGCTACAATCCATACAAGTCTGACCTTTAAGAATGGTCAATAATATTAGGTCTCTATCAATAATGTACGACTCCAGTTTAGTATATTCAAATAAAGCGTGAGAAGAAAGAAGAAATTTTAGAGTGTCACAGGTTGAAAGTTAAAGGGAATTAAGATAGAAACTACAACGTTTTGATTGAATATTCTCATGTGTGTCAGCTGCTTGTCCAACCATAGAGAAGTGTTGTAAACAATACATCAGCTCAAATTATGTCTAGATTTTAATTGGAATTATCCAAATCAAGTGATTCAAAATATGTTTGGAAGAGGACTCACATGAGAATATTTAGTTAAAAATTTGGAACATTTTGGACCGTGATTACACAGATATCTAATCTGATTATAGGTCCTAGAAAAACCATAATTTGTTGAATTTCTTAATACCTTTTCATAGAATCTTCATTACTTTCAGCTCTAAACCCCTGGATTTAGTTGGGACTTAAAGCAGTGTGATACCCCTCATTTTGCATGAGACCCACACTTGTGAAAATTTTCACTAGTAATTTTTATCACAAATGTAAGTTTACAAGTTGATGTTGAAGCTTAGGATGACCTAGGGTTGTGAGCCCATTGATCATTTTCATGCCTCAATTGTTAGTCAATAAGATGATATGATGATGGATGTTTTGGTAGTGTTTTTCTTGGTGTACTTGCTTATCAAAAAGAGATAGCATTGCACTTGGCCGTGTGATGTGTTAGTCTCCATATTTTGCTAGATGATTGGACATGAGGATATATGGATCCCATTTGTAATGTCCCTTCCTAAATTATTTTGGAACATGATTTATTTCTACATTTTGGGGGCCAATTTTGGTAAAGACAGGGCCTATTTGATTTTTGATAGAAGACTTAGAAGTTAGAGGCAAGTTCATTTTATATTACTTTGTTTTGTTAATGATATGTGGGGACCACCCACAAAAGAAATATGCACTCCCTAAGCCAATGATTCAAAATGCATGAGAGGGAAGAAAAGGCAAGAAGAAAGGTTCCACGAAAGTTATAAAAGGAAGGCAACACACTTCATTTGGCATTCTTGGTTTATCGAATTTGATTTTGTTGCTCGCGTTGTTTAGCCGGGTCACTTGTTTAGCAAGAGTTTTCCAAGCGGAGAACTCACCTTTTCTTTGGGGGACTTCGAGTAACTGCCTAGAGAGGTTCATCTGTTATCATGCGGAAGAGATTTGTAAAGAGATTTCCAGCATTTGTATTCAGTTCACCCCAGCAGTGCGTATTTCTGGAGGACGCAATAGTGGATCTAGTGTGGCCATTGCAGCATTCTTCCGGAGGGCTATTGCTGGGAGAAATTAAGAGAAGAAGGCTCAATAGATTTGTTGCCTATTGGGTGAGTTTGAGGGCTGGAAGTGATAGCAATATTCAGGAATGATTTTGCAGACTCTATGGCTAGTGCAGAAGAGCGAAACTGGGCATACATGGGAGATAGAGTTTCAGCCATTAGGGCTATTTCTTACCGGGAGAAATAAGGGAAGTATTGGTGGAGTTGATTGCTACATTTCAGGAGTGTCTGGGTAGGATTTTGCTAGTGTATTGGCAGGTAGTGTGCTTCAGTAGATTTGGAGGGTGTAGGGCCTTTTGGGGGTCGATTTTGGAAGGTCAAAACCAGGCCAAACCATTTATGGATTTTTGACGAGGACCCCAGATATAAATTTGCATAATTTTGAAATTTTATGAGCACCGGGGGTGGGGTTTTCAGTTGTATCTTTGCAGCAGACAATGCAAAATTGTTGGGCACTGCGCAGTGCCTTTTTGGGAGTCGATTTTGGAAGGTCAAAACCAGGCCAAACTATTTCTAGGTTTTCTAGGTTTTTGCCAAGGGCCTCAAAAATAAATTTGCTGAATTTTCTAAGCACCGGAGGTGGGGTTTTCAGCCATATCTTTGCAGCGGATAGTGCATATTTGTTGGGGCAGTGCAAAGCAGCAGATGGACAATTTCTGGGTTATCATTGCTTCACTTGGGCATTGATCCGCTTGCCAAAAAGAGACAAGCCCACCTGTATTCCTTCCATATATTTGTACTCTTGCACCAATTATAATAAAATGGCTCAGCTGCTTCCATATTTTTTATTGTTCTGGGTGTTTACTAAATTGTTTTAAAATTTTCTGTGGTGTAAATTTGCTATTTGCTTGCATATCACTGTTTTTCCTATTTTGGAACATTACAGTGGTATCAAAGCCATAATCTTGGCTCAGCTTGTGGGAAACCCTTTGTTCTATGACAAGACCAGAATAAAAATCTAAGAAATCATGGGATCCAAAGAAAGATTAGAATCAAACAACATGGCCGTAACTTTGAATGAGGTGATTAGGATGCAAGAAATGATGATTGATGCGGGGGGAAAAGTTGATTCATTCCACAATTGGGAATCAAGACCATTCTCAATTATACAGCAAATCCACTATGCCCAAAATTATGGGTAATGCATCAAGATGGCAAGACATGATTACAATTGATGTGGAGTTATTGGAAGCAAAATGGATGGCACACCAATCGTTGGGTCATGACATTAAGGCATCCCTCTCTTGTTGGGAGTTCTATGAACTAAGAGGCATGCACAAACCAATGGGGATTTAGTGGAATTATGTTGGGATGATGGAGAGGATTAAGGAAGAAGATAAGAGAGTAGTTCAAGGGGCCATGGTTGGCAAGGAGACAGTTGAGCATACACTCATTAATGAGATGTCATCCGTTGTTGAGGTATTCATTGATGAGGTATCCCGGGTTGTGACCGAGTTCTCAAATGATAGTAGCACACTACAGGGAGATGAGGTGTCGGGAGACATCCCCACTATTGATGAGGAGCTAATAGGTACAGAGGCATCCAGATCTATGACAGAGTTGTCGGACGATAGTCACCTACAACTGACTGGTGGGCATGTCTTACATGTTGGGTTGTCTATGGAGGAGCAATCAGAGGCTCGTGTAGAGTCCATGATGGATGATGATGTGCAACCATCCTTTGGACTAGCCATTGATGAGGGGCAACATAGAGACCACACATTGGGATTTCAGCATAGTTTGCTTAAGAGGCACACTAATGGGATCTGCAGTGTTGTTAGCCCACCCTTATGCATTGGGTTGAGGAAGGCAGAGTTGTCTAGACATACTAGAGGGGATGACCAAGTTAGCACCACTATTGGGTCACCTTTGCCCTTTGGAGAGAGGGAGACAGAGCTACCTAGTCAGATCTCATGTGTTGACCTGGATAGCGAGATGAGACAATCGGAGTTGCACAAGGTGCAACATCCGCATGTCGGGGTTGTTCTATGTGCGAGAGTTCATGCATTCGATCCTTCTCTTGGGGTTGGATGGCAAGCGATTCTGAGTTGGTACCCGGTGGAGTGGACTAGACTCATGGAGATGGTCATAGTCTGGAGTAAGGCTCAGTGGGAGCTATTAGTCACCGAGGGCACTAGAGGCCCAGGTTAGCATTGGAATCCAGGTGGAGCTCCCTATCCAATATCAGACATGCGGGATGGCTATGGAATTGATGAGGTAGTTGACCCAGTGACTGAGCACATACATTCCCTAGGGGAATTCCATTCAGCATTAGCAGACAGATAGTTTGTGAGCAGGATCCATGGATTGTATTGGCATGTTGGTTGCGCATGGGGTCGCAAGATGATTAGCATTCTCTAACAGGAGCTAGTTGGAGGAGGTGGCATGTGTAGGCCACCAGACCGGATATTGTATGGAGACGATGTTCTCCCATTGAGGTTTAGGACTCAGGGGTCACAGAGGATCAGCACAACAGAGATATCCCCTCTAGCAGGAGTGGAGTTAGGGTGCTTGGGTCTACTAGGATGGACGAGGGGACATGACGCGTGTCATGGTGGGGTCACTAGCAGAATGGTGAACACTTTGGCATATGCGGAATAACATACGTTATAGGGTGGTATGACAATAGGCAGTGGTACACAAGACTGCACAGAGTCAGGTCGTAGCATCCAGTGTTATATAGAGGGTTGTGGCTTGAAGCATACAGACCCAATTCTAGGCCATAGCACCCAGTGGTGTGTAGGGCTATGCAGCAAGAAGTAGTGGCCTACAAAGGAGCATGGAGATGCATGGTGGTATACCACAACATGTCGGTTTACACTGTGGGGTAGGAGGACTAACTCGCATCGCATTGAGGACGTGTGGAGAGTGACAAGTGCAGTTACACAGGAAGGACACAGGATGGTATAGTGGTAGCCGTGGGTATCTAGTGGTGTAGAGGGACAGGTTGTGGCATAGAGTGGCATGTTGAGGAGCGTGGTTGTACTTAGTGGTATGCAGTGACACATGATGCGGCACAATGGGCTCTTGGAGCGTTGCCTCCAAGGAGACTTATGGACAGGGACAGTAGGTGTACCATTGGACACAACTCACCTAGGATCGATGAGGACATTGATGAGCATATGGGGACACCATGTCCAGTGGAGGCAGGGCCTCGGGGGGTTATCAACAAATTCAAGGCGAAGAGAGGGTCGTCCGTAGGATTACTCTTGAGCATTCCGACAGACTCTTGATCATAATCTTTAGGATATACCCACCCATCATCCTCCAGTGTTGCTTACAGTCGCAAAGGGTTTGGTTGTTGCCCTTTGACACTCTCCATTCAAGCAGCAGGGCATGGGAGGCTCACCCTAGGTAGTTGGATGAGACACCGCGTGTCATGGGCCGAGAGGAGACTCTCCAGTTGAGACACTTGGTAGGTGAAAGAGTTGACGGTTATAGGCTTAGGGATGGCATGGTTGATTGTCGAAGTAGCATATGTTCCACCCCTAGGCTCACACTTGGGGAGGTGACCGAGAGGGAGTTACATCATGCTTTTTTAGCTGAACAACTCAAGGCGTTAGGTGAGCATGAGGTGCGGAGGAAGGAAGTCCTTGTTGGCAGGATGATGCCTAGGCTTTCGGTAGTACCGGGCAGATTATCAGGAGCTGGGATATCAGATATCGCTATGTGATTTGGCAGGCACAAAGCAGTTGGAGGCAGAGACGAAGCACAGAGGAGTCCCAACAACTAGCAACATATCACAGCGGTAGGCAGAGAGGATTGGGGGTTGTGGACCTCCGGTATGGTTATGGGATCCAGGGATCCAGTGGATTGGTGGGATACTCCACTCGTCAGTGAGTATGGTCGGGATAGCAGGCAGACTGATTCATTCACAAGCGAACACATTGGGGATCACCGAAGCCCTCACCATAGGACGAGGTAGATTGTTGCTCAAGATTGGGGCTAGCCATGGAGTGATAGGCGCTTGCATTGTTGAGTCGCTTTGGCAAGATTGGCCTAGCCTCGATCATCACATAGATTATGGCTGAGTATTATGGGAGAGGAGGCTCTAGTACGAGCATGCTAGACAGTCAGTCATGACCAGAGTGTCGTGACGTCAACAGGATAGGTTCCTTCTACGACGGGTAGGGGATTCTGGCATAATAGGGTTGAGCAGTTCAACTACCCGTAGAGGTGAGCTCGTTTCTACAAGGGAGGGTCATCCAGATCTTCCATTTGGTTTTAGTGATTTGTTGATGGTGTGGGGAACTTCACCGGTGTGGCAAGGTGATCGATAGGAGGAGATCAGGGGAGGCCCGGGTAGATGAGGGTTCAATTCTACCAAGATTGGATTGCATCTTCAAGAGTGTCCTCTTGTAGTGCATGAGAAGGACTACTCAGTAGGGAAATTTCATGGGGAGTTGGGCAGAGTCCTACATTATCATGATACTCTTCTTATTGTTAGTATGCAGTATCTAGTTGGATAGCGAGTGGAGCAAGGTGTGCTTCACATTGATTAGGATGGCTTGGGATCTTGGTATCGAGGGATTCCTTCATGTCGGGACAATTCTGAGATTGGGGATGACTCAATGGTACATTTGGGACCCTGGTATTATTGGTGGTTACAGTTGTGATCAACAGTGAGAGAGGGCGCTTGTTGAGGCATTGCTTGAGGACAAGAAATATTTGGTGGGGAGGATTGTAATGTCCCTTTCTAAATTATTTTGGAACAAGATTTATTTCTACATTTTGGGGGCCAATTTTGGTGAAGACGAGGCCCATTTGATTTTTGATAGAAGACTTTGGAGTAGGTAAGTTAATTTTATATTATTTTGTTTTGTTAATGATATGTGGGGACCACCCACATAATAAATACGCACTCCCTAAGCCAATGATTCAAAATGCATGAGGGGGAAGAAAAGGCGGGAAGGCTCCACGAAAATTATAAAAGGAAGGCAGCACACTTCATTTGGCATTCTTAGCTTATCGAATTTGATTCTGTTGCTTGAGATGTTTAGCCTAGTCACTTGCCATTTAGCAAGAGTTTTCCAAGCGGAGAACTCACCCTTTCTTGAGGGGAATTCAAATGCCACCCTAGAAGGGTTCATCCATTATCATCCAGAGGAGATTTGTAGAGAGATTTCTAGCATTGTATTCAGTTTGCCCCAGCAGTGCGTATTTCTAGAGGACGCAGTAATGGATCTAGTGTGGCCATTGCAGCATTCTTCCAAAGGGCTATTGTTGGGAGAAATTAGGAGAAGGCGGCTCAATAGATTTGTTGGCTATTCGGTGATTTTGAGGGCTAGAAGTGGCAGCAATATTCATGAATGATTTTGCAGACTCTGTGGCCAGCGCAGAAGAGCAAACTGGGCATATGTGGGAGATAGAGTTTCAGCCATTGGGGCTATTGCTTGCCAGGAAAAATAAGGGAAGTATTGGTGGAGTTGATTGCTACATTTCAAGAGTGTCTGGGGGGGATTTTGCTGGTGTATTGGCAGGCAGTGTGCTTCAGCAAATTTGGAGGGCGTAGGGCCTTTTGGGGGTCGATTTTGGAAGGTCAAAACCAGGCCAAACCATTTATGGGTTTTTCTGGGTTTTTTACAAGGACCCCAGATATAAATTTGCAAAATTTTATGAGCACCATAGGTGCAGTTTTCAGCCGTATCTTTGTAGTAGACAGTGTAGAATTGCTGGGAACTACACAGTGCCTTTTTGGGGGTCGATTTTGGAAGGTGAAAACCAGGCCAAACCATTTCTGGGTTTTTTGGGTTTTTGACAAGGACCTCAGAAATAAATTTACAGAATTTTCTGAGCACCGGAGGTGGGGTTTCCAGCCATATATTTGCAACAGGAATGCATATTTGTTCAATGTTCCACCAAGACTCTGAGACGGGGAGACGCACAAGGGGGACGTGTGGGAGTACCCTCAAATTTTAGGGAAATTTAGGGGGAACGGGGGGACGTCGGGGTATATATAATTTTTTGTCCTTTTTAATATATATATATATATTTCAAAACTCATATTGAATAATGAAAGCATAAATACAATGATACATACATAATTGAATTAAATAATGAAATACATTGATCCATACTCATCATCCTTACTAATACATACATGATTCATCCATAGATCACGAGATTCAATAATGAAATACTCCAATCCATATTCATTATTCATTATTCACCATTCTAGAATCTACATTGATTTAAAAATTAAATTCATCATTCTAGATTCTAAATTGATTTAAAATTAGAATTCATCATTCATCATTCTAGAATCTAATTAGTACTAAGCATAATAGACTATAATAGATATTGCAATTTGAATACTGGAATAGTAAATTGATATAACTAAAACTCAAAAACAGTCGAGTGATGAGTCTAAAAGTCACTCTAAAGTACAAAGAGGGCTTGGTGCTCCTGATTAAATACTAATTCCATACCCTTGTTGTTATGAAACCAGCTCAAGAAAAGATAGAAAAGATAGATCAACGCCTTAGAATTCAGCCTCTTCGAGGGGGCAACCTCCTTTACATTACATAAATGAACAATTCTTGGATGATACAAATGACAAAGCCTCCTTTCTATATATAGGAGTCTAAGGAGTCACAATATAGTCCAGCCGACCTAACAATAATAATATAAAGCCACAAAAATAAT
>Ga0115851_101492_pt1 | contig 12424 bp, 10 predicted proteins | sample InSIn2gowninarea_FD_83865 | JGI IMG/M metagenome (GOLD analysis project Ga0115851, IMG submission 83865)
AAGCGATAGAAGTTACATGATGCTATCAAGGCCTTTAAGGACGAAGGATAAGAGCTAATCACCAAAGGAAAATGTGTTCGACCATCATCTCTTGGAGAGCCACAGGGATAATTAGCACGAATCATCCAGAACTACATCACATGTGATGAGTGCAAAGACGTGGTAAGGCCACGCCAACTCAAACTCTTAGCAGTTCTAAAACGAAAGTGCTCTGTAAATTTACTTGCATTATTGAATTCTTTACTGCATGACACTACTCAGAAGTTAAGATGGTCCCAACACATAGAAACTGTAGTAAGCCACCACTGTCTGATCAAACTGATAGTTAGCTCTAACCTTGCCCAGCAACAATCAAGTTCGGATGAGCTAATATTAGCTCTTGAAGGAGGTTTAGCCCTACCCGCACCTAACCCTATTCCGAAAAGGAAGAGGAATACCCTTGCAAAGAACATACCTCAAAAGCATAGATGATCCATAAGGCTAAGGTCAAAATTAGGACCGGTCGAAAATCCTCAAGGCAGTATTAGTCAACCTATAGAATTATCTAGTCTAATAAGTGAACAATACATGTAGCTAGAGTTAGAAGGCAAGGATACCTTGAATTAGACCATGAGGAAGAAACAAGATGTTCTGGAGAAGAATAAAGAAACGAATCAATACTTCCCTCAACACCAAGCATGAGCCCCCAAGGTGATTTGTTGCATGATTTCAAATTGGCCAGGTCCTGGCCAACATGAATGATTACATGCAAACTGAAAGCCCGCTCAATCTTAATATAGGAGCAACCCAATATCCTAAGAATAATGGTGACACCAGAATTCTATCTCCCTTAAAAGAGGAAAATCATGAAGCACAAACCGATGTAGAGGCCATTCCGGAAGCAAAGCACCAATTCAGTGACATGCTTCCAGTAGAAAATAGTCAAGTAGGCCTAAGTACAGAAAACATAGTCCAAGGAGAAGAAGTAGAGACAGAGATGCTTCAGGAAGCTGATATTCAATGGAGACACAGTCCTCCTAGAATAGACCCAGGGTGAGCAACCCAGCTCTTTAGAAGTAGAAACAATTAATGAGACTGTCAGCAGAATAGTTGCTCCTCCCATAGCCATTCAACTAGTCATCATGCAAAAAGAAAAACATGTAATTTTCATAGATATAGCTACTTAGATAGAGGATGTACCCTCTCACAGCATGGCTACTCAGACAGAGGCTTGGACCTCCCATAATAAAGAGACTTAGATAGAACACATCCTTTCTCATAGCATAAGTACTCAGACAAGCATACAAGCTAAAGACATCATGACACACAGTGACCCCATTATTCTGGATCTTCAGGAATAATTAGCACAGGCTTGGCTCGCATTAGAATGACTTGAACAAGAAATTGTTTCCTAGCAAAGATATCAAGAGTTGTAGAGGCAGCTTCGGGAAATGAATGCAACAGAGGGCAAGATCTTCGACAAGTACAAAAAAGCAAAAGAGAAAATAGGGAGAATCAAGCTCAGATTAGATAGGATCATAGCTCAGACATACACCATCTGCGCATTGTATACATATGTCTTGGCATGTAGGGCTCTCGCCACTAATTATGCCTTGTTTTTGTTAGAACAATACTTGATGTTGAAAATTAAAGCCGTGAGAGTTGGAAAATCAATTGAATTAAAAATAGTTGAAGATTTTATAAATTGTTGCAAATAGCATGGTGTAAAGTTTCAAAGGTTTCTTTGTGAATTTTACTTGCACAATTTTGTATTAGAGGATGAGGTGGAAAAGAACCCCAACCCTTTTGTGGGAGATGTTCAATTCTAAACCTTTATCTCATTTTCAGTCAATCAACTTAAATGGTTCAAAGCTCATAATGCATTCCAAAGACAAGAGCATGGATTGTATCTTTGGGTAACAAGTGAACCCAAGCACCCTTTGCAAATGCTTACCAACCACAAGAGTCTGATGACAAGGGAAGGGGTGATTAAAATTGTAGGGCCTATTCATAAAGATATTGTTCAAAATGGGGTGTCATATTTTCAATCCATTCAAGAAAGCTCTCTGGCTGCATCCAAGCTTAGGTGGATGGTTTGTACTAGTTGTGTGCAGGATAGAGAGCCATTTAATTACAAAATTTTTAAAGTAGTTGCAGCCTATTTTGTCACCTATAGCAACCTCATTTTAAGAGAAGGACCCTATTGGTTAGGATGTCGGTTTCATAGCCCCATCATTTGGTATCCTCCTAAAGGTTACAGGGCCATCTATGAATTGCTTGAAGGAAAGGAAGGGCCCGCTTTTGTGCCCTTAGCTCAACATCATGGTTTAAGACCAATTTTTGATGCACCTTCTCCAGCCTACTCTTTAACTACACTTCATTAGAATTACTTTCTTTTCATGAGGACATAAAATAGGGTAAGCAAGGGAGTATGCAGAGTTATGAAATGGGTATGTATTTACTATTAAATTCTTTATTGTTTTCCTTGATTCTTATCCTTTTCATATCTTAATGCACTAATATATTGAGGAATTATGGTAAAGAATGAAGGACTTATTTGCAGTTACGATTTAGCTAACTTTTACCCTTCTTTATGTAGGAAAGTGACAAAAGGAACGATTGTTGTTCCCTCACGTTGGAACAACAAAATCCGACAAGCAAAGGAAGGAATGTGCTGGTTGTGGTCAAGGCTGAGAGAAAACTAGAGGGATCGACGCTGAATAGGAAAGATGTCTAAAGATAGAAATCAGATGCGAATCCCTCAAGATCAGGAGATCCTGAGGGATCACATTTACCATTTACTCTTTACCCCTTTCTGATTATAAAAGGAAGCGATTGTAGGAAGAAAGGGGAGGAATCTCTGTTATTTTTCAAGTTGTAAATTTAACTACAAACTTGAGCTGTTGAAGAACGCAATTACATTGTAATGCTACTTAAGTTCGATGATTAATATATCATTGAAGTTGTTGTTCCCTCACATTATCTGAAGTAACTTGGCAGTGTTTGTTCACGGCTAAGGGCTCAATCTCTGGTGGATTCAACTGCTTTCTTGTGTTATATTTCATATTCTTTTAGAGTTTAGTTGGTTTGATAATTTCCTATTTCCGTGAGTTTACTTTATTAGCTGTTCATTACTTTGTTGTATCGAAGTAGTGTATGTCCTATTTATGATTTACAGTGCTATCATTTTATTTGATTTTTGTTTACTACAACATGATTTATCTAGATTGTGCATTGCATTGATTTAATCATCTATAAGAGTTTGATCATTGCTTTTAGACTCTTAGAATTAATATCATCCCTATCTTGATTACTTTATCGAGATTGAGTATAGTCTAGATCGAATCAACTAAGTATAGGTGAGTTATTGTTACTGTGCTCTTGGCTGATGAGGCTGTCACTTGAATTGTTGTAAGATTTGGATTTAGTAGAGGATTGAGCTTTGATATTTCCTTTAATAATTGCAATTAGAGTTTATTAGATGCATCCATTTATTCTTGTGTCAAGATCCATACTACAATTTAGGAAGCATTACTCTCTGAATTAATAGCAGCCACATACTGTATACACTGTTGAAATAAGAGGACTTGCCCAGATTGATGATTAATGTGGAATAATTAGGAATTTTAAAATGCACCTTTTATCATTAAACAAGTAGATACATGAAAGAAAATGCATCAATAAAATACTTAGGAGAGAGACTAGAGCCTCTAGGTTGGCCCTTGACCCAAGGGGAGTAAGCCATCTGAAGGAGACTCAAATTTAATATAACAAAAGTCTTCTAATTAATATAAAACAATGCTCAAGTACATGATGAAATGAATGAAAATGACAAATACAAGTTCCTAGCTCTTAGTAGTTTTTATCTTCTCCAAAAGTTCAAATTGTACTGAGGCCTTGGGCTTCCTTATTTATTTAAAAATGACTAAGGGGAAACCTCCATAGAAATAGGGTTGTTTCCCTCCAAAATCCCTAGAAAGGTGGCTCTAGCTCCCTGAGATCCTCACAATCTTTGAGTGCATCAACTGTTAGTAGATACACAAGTTGTGGATGAGCAAATATAGGGAGAAAGTTGATCTGTAGGTTAGTAAATGCAAGGGTAAAACCTCCTACATCTTCTCTAGTTACCTCAAACGTATTTTTGCACAATAAGTGCACCATTTTACTACAAATTAATCATGTTAGGCCACAAGATATGATAAACATCCTTTAGTCCTCCTAATAAACACATTATAGTGAAAATTATGTTATCAAATGTGAGGGAAGAGGTCAATATATTCTGAAGTGAGGTGCACCTTGTTACATACCTAATAATAAGGACCATCAAGAACACACATGAATTCCTATGAGAACATATTTTTTGGGGCCATGATATTCTTGGGAGTGCTCTTGAACCTTAACTCCACTCATTAATGATTCTCATCCAATTTAACCCATTATTTTACCTGCAAATAATTTTACCATTTTAACCTTTTTTTAAATAAAAATTAAAATTTCCTAACACATTTTTTTTTCTTATCTGGACTTCAAAGGCTAGGTAAGCTGTTTATTTGGCACTTGGATTAATTGAGAATCAACAAATTTCCTCAATAATTTAATATAGTAATTGTTCTAAGGTTATTATTTTGGATTTTTTTTTTTTTTTTTTTTTTTCAATTTTTATATTATTTTTTTTTTATTTTAAAAAAAAAAAACAATAAAAAATATAATTATCACACAAAAAAAAAAAAAAAAAAAAAAAAAAAAAAAAAAAAAAAATCAATAACTCCGAAAAATGCACAAACCCCAATATGGTAAAAAATGAATAAAAAATAAAGCCATAGTCTATTTGGAGGGTTTTTCTACATATTTTCTATTTTAATTTTCCCACCTAAGAGGTATTTGTTGGAATCACAAGTATGAGTTGTATACTCTCCACAATTTAAGTGCCTTGAGGGTTTTTCAGGTGTTGAATCCATATAAATAGTCAAAACCCAATTTTAAACAAAAAGAAATTAAGTTTTGGTTAAAAACAATCAATGGATTCCATGCTTTCGTGGGAACATGCATGGATTCCTGTGGGAACACATTCATGATGGCACACATTGTAATGTTTGGGGTCATGATCTTCTTGGAAATAAATAAATAAAGAAAATTATTTTAACATCCATGAGGCTAAAGATAGCTTATGGGACAGATTGCTTCTTTCTGGTTGATGTAATCAACTCTTTTCCTATGAAGCCTCACAATAAACGCTCCCAGCTTCTCAAAAAATCCCTCGCTAAATAGATTATCCCAACAGCTAGCTACCATAATATCTACACAAATTTTCCTGTTGTCTTTGAAGGCCTTGCATTCTAAAATGAAAATATTTTCTATTTCCACTTTTGTAGAAGAAAAAAACGCATACTCTTTGATCCCACACTTCTTTTGGCCTTTTCCAGCACCCTGTTTCACAACAGAGTTGATGAGAATTAGTCCTTAACAGAGCAATAATAATTTTGTCTCTATAATAAATATTGACATCTATGTATACTTTTTGTTGATGATTAATTGGAGTAAACACTTCAATATAGTGTTTTTTCTTTCTTCCTAGCTCCTTACCCCAAGTACACGTGTGGAACTTATCCATAACAAAATCTTTTATCTCTTTAATGTTTATGGGACACGTGTTCAAGAAAATACCCCATTTACTAAACCATTTATTATTTTTCTTCATCCAATTCTTCTTTCTTTTGCACAACATGTCATTAAAGACAACCTTAGGCCATCTTCCCTCTTCCATTTGCTCAATTTTCTGTAAATACCTGTGAATCACACCATAGAAATTGCATCAATACGAAACAACCCTTGTTTCACCTAAATGGATAACATAAGGAGTTGCAATTTTAATTTTGAATTTTTTTGTAATCAAATTCTTCTGAATTTTCTCAATTTGTTTCCATTGCATTGCAAATGTACTACTAGCCCATAGTTGACAACCATAGAGAATCATCGGAATCACTAGAAACGCAAAAAGAGTTTGACTAGTTTTCCAGTCCCATAACTTTGCCTCTCCACACCTATTTTGAAAAGAATAAAATGTTTTCCAACCCCCAAAGTTCTTTTCTTTCTATAACCATCCCAGCGTATATTTTTGTTGAAGTCAATGCCACAGTATTTGTAATCCACAACCTCTTCCAAAATTTTGCCTTCAAAGTAGAACTTATGTTGGTTATGTGTTCTTTTTTTTACAGAAAACCACTACTTTCATTTTGCTAATATGACCTTGCATCGCCACCCTTCTATAAAAATGCTCAAGGGATAGTAAACTGTGCTCTTTCAAACCAAGAGCAGGTTTAAGAATCAGAATAAGGTGATCTTCATATAAAAGCAACCTTATAACAAACATTCCCAAATGGATACCATCACCCCTTGCAAATTTACCCACTCCTCAAGCTTGTCCATATATAAACAAGAAAAGATAGGAAATAATGGGCAACCTTGCTTGACCCCAATATCACTTCTAAAATTTTCACAAATTTCTATTGAAGTTCTAATTTTGACTTTCACCTATTCATACAGCCTGTGCACAACTACTCTCAAATTTTTAGGAACCCCAAGTTCCTCCATTCTATGCCAATGCTTATCCCTAGGAACCATGTCAAACTCTTTTCTAAAATCAACAAAGAAAAAAAAGATTTCTTCCTTTATTTCCCAAACATTTTCAGTGATGTCCCTTAAATTTGTACAATGATCAACTGTGGAATGTTTAGATTTAAAACTTTCTTGACCTTTAGCATGTTTATCTCTTTCTTCTGGCCACTTGATGATTTTATTTTTTAGCATGCTTCCAAATAACTTTGCAAACAAGGGGTTTACAATTATTTCCTATAATTGGAGGGATTATTTATGTCACCACTCTTGAAAAGAGGTGTTGCCAGACTAGTTTTCCAATCTGTGGGGAACCCCAGTTGTATGATGTTGTTGAATTTTTTTTTTTTTTGTGAGGTGCAAGAATCTTTGAGCCCCACTTTAGATACTCTTCTTGGAGTTAATCTAAGTCATTTTATTTTCCAACACACAAATTCTTGATACCAATCTCTAACTCTTGCACCGTGAAGAGTTCAATATCGATGTTGACCAAAGTGGGAAAATAAGCCTTGGAATCATGCTCATAGAGTTTCCTTGCATAGTCAAACCATTTAGAAGCTATAATATTATTTTTAGTTTCCATATTTCATAGTTGGAGCTCCTTCCAAAATAATTTTGGATTACTTTTCCCAAGGAATATTAGTTCTTCGCTCCTGGAAACCATGAAATCAATGTTTTCCTTTCTTAATATACGCCTGTAAGCTTTGAGCTTTACGTTATCCTTATTTGACTCTCTCTACATTATCCTTTGTTTTTTGCATTCCTCGTCAAACCAAGCATTAACTGGAAAACAATTTGTTTAAGATTTCTTAATTTTTTCTCTTTTGCACTCTGCAAGTGTGCTTTGAATTAAATGTGTTAATTCATGACTATTAAGGTCGTGAATTGGGATTTTCTGCTTCTCTAAGAGCCTTTATAGTGTGATTTTTAAGGTATTACAATTTTCTGGAGTTAAAAGAATTCTTCCCTTTGGGAAATTTTGTTGAACACACTGAGTTTTTTACTGTAATTGCTTCTTTCCAGTCTAAGAGAATCTTAAATAAATTGGATTGTGATATGATTTTAAGTCCCAAAGTTTATCTCCAATAAAAAATTCCTCCATTTTCTCACACAAATAATGCGAGAAAATTATATAATCTACTACACTTGCTCCATTGTAAGTATTTCAAGTGAAATTACCAAACTCTGCCCATCTAGTCAAGCCATTAAAAATAACTAAATCGAAGGCCCCACATAGAGTAAGAAATTGTTCACCAAAGAGATTTCAACCCTTTTCCTCTAAAATTATTTCCCACTGATGATTACTTTCTTTTGTAAGCCAAATAGGGTCACAATATTCTTTACAAAAGAATGCTAGCTTTCTCACTTGGAGTCCAAGCATTGAAATCACCCACTATGAGGACTTCACCTAGTTGAGAATATGTTGCAATATTTGCTTTTAAGGCTACAAGGGGAACTTTGTGGTCAAGCCCTCTATTTTTGTAGATTTTTGAAACTTGCGGCGCAAATAACATGCTACAATTCTGATGTGATTTCCATTTTCTCATATTTTAAACTAAATGAATTTTTTATTTGACTCTTCTTTTTCTAACTAAATGAGATAGCCGTATTTTTCCCTCAATAATACCATGATACCTATGTGTCCTTTACCATTACCTGTTGCCTTATTCCACACTTCCATCTTCCAATATCCTTCAAGTAAAGGTGTATTGCACCCTTCATGCTCATGTGTTTCTATGAGGCAAATTATGTCTCTATCTTCTGATATAGACCCTAACCCAGGTCCTCATCTCCATGGGTAACCTATGTAGTTCCAACAAAATAATATTAAGGAAACCTAGGTATGACTTGATCGTTATTTATTTTGACATGAAAGACTCACATTTGAGTATTTGTGTCTACTTTCCTATACAGACCTTGCTTCTTAATTTCTTTTTGAAGAGTTTGTTGCCTCTTCTTTATTACCATATTTTTGCTTTGTTTTGGAAGGAGGTCGAAATCGCACTATCAAAACTTTACCTTTATGAATACATGCTCTCTTACCTTCATCTCTTGTTGCCCTAACCTTTGACGTTTCCTCCCTCCTTTCCTCATCTTGTCTTATAGTTAAATATTCTTATAGAAAAAAGTGAGAACCCCTCAAGAGATGCTTCTTGCTTAGAATGTTAGATTTATGATGGAAGCTAGGCATGATGACTTTTATGGGTTTGGATCTATCACTGTTAAACTTACCCACCGTCCATGCTTGGCATATTTGTCCTTACCATAACAAATTGTCTTTCAAGAAGTCCCTTGCAAGGTCAAGAGTACATTCATTTTTCCCATAATCTTTCACCCCTTTACTAATTATGTTTTCTTCTCTATTTTGTCTTTGCTTGGTTTCTCTATTTTGCATGTTTTCAATCTGAATGTTTTTTTCTCCTTTCCTATTAGTAGAATTGCTAATAACTTGAGCCCAAGTTTTGGAAAATTTTGTGGATTCTCCTTTCCTTTCTTCTCTTGCTTTCTCTTCATGGTTTCCTTTTTTGTTATTTCTCAGAAATGGAGTAAAGGCCTTGCTAGCTTAGTAAACTACGTTTTAAGGATAACCTACATCACCTTTCTTATACAGTTCTTGGTACTAGTTAGAATGATCTCCTCATTTTACGTAGGCTTCATAGCCTTTGTCATCTTGGGAATTCTCTGAATACTATTCATTGCGTTAGAGGTTCCCATGCTTTCTGCCTGTCTGTCTATATATATATATATATATATATATATATATATATATATACTTTTATTAACAATAATTTCTACTCCAACAATTTTCTTATTAAAGATAATTTAAGTTATTATGATATGGAATCCACTTCCTACAAATTGATTATCTTTTATATAATAAAAAAATTATAAGAACTTTGTCTATTCTAGAATTGATTAGATTTTATATTAAAAAAATTAACAGAACTTTGTCGATTCTGATATGGGGCCAATCTGAGGTGTTTTCAGTTTGTCTTTTACTAGACTTAGGACTGCTCTTTTAGCTGCTAGGTAACCAGATTAGCCTGGTAGCTAACCTGAGTCTCAAGTGAGTCATTTTAACTATTATTAAATCTGGTATTAAAGCAACAAAACCTTTCTTTGCTCAGTTTCAATCAAACTATTATACCATCAAAACCTATTTTTAAAATAGAAGAAAGACAATATAACACAAATAGCATATTATAACACTTATATTTTTCTCTAATTCCTTGGACCTTCCACAAAATCACCAGGAAAGGGAGTGCTCCACCCAACCAAGAGTACTTGCCATCAGAACCTATTTCAGAATAGAAGAAATACAATATAACACAAATATCATATTAAAACACTTATATTTTTCTCTAATTCCTTGGACCTTCCACAAAATCACCAGGAAAGGGAGTGCTCCACCCAACCAACGAGCTCCACCCAACCAATGAGTATTGTGTCTTTGCATAACAAGACTCGCCTGAGTGAGTTCTTCCTAGACAATCCTACCCAAACAATCCCAGTAATAGCCAATTCTTCCCATACAATTACATGACAGTTCCCTAACAAGGTCGACTCCCCCGAGCCATTTCTTCCCAGACAATCCTACCTAAACAATCCCAATAATAGCCAATTATTTCCATACAGTTATGTGACAGTGACCTAACAAGGTCTATTCCAAAGGCATTAAGACTATACAAGTCTATCCCAAGAACTCCGAACATAACGAGGTCTATTCCAAAGGCATTGAGACTCTACAACACCAACCCAAGAACTCACATCTCTTAGGATTTCCACTAGCCCAACCAGCTCAAGAATAAGCTAACAAGGTCTATTCTAAAGGCATTAAGACTATACATGTATAGCCCAAGAACTCCTAGCCTAACAAGGTCTATTCCAAAGGCATTAAGACTATACAATGCCAGCCTAAGAACTCACAGAATCTCAAGTATGTCTTAGGGTTTCCACTAGCCCAGCCAGCTCAAGAATTCACAGACTCATGTCTTAGGGTTTCCACTAGCCCAACTAGCTCAAGAACTCATAGACTCATGTCTTAGGGTTTCCACTAGCCCAACCATATCAAGGACTTGCAGACTCATGTCATAGGGTTTCCACTAGCCCGACTAGCTCAAGAATACACTCATCTAGTTTCACCATCAACAACGTCATGTTCCAGTTTCCAAGGCTTGAAGCTTCAAATCCTCTTTAGACCTCCTCTAGCTAGGTACCAAGTCTCCAAGGTTGGGAGTAAATTCAATTACATAAAATTACACTTCTTTTTAACCATCTACCTAGGCCTTCATCTGGCACAAAATTTACCATGTCGTTCATGGTAAAACAAAACATTCACCATTTTACCTAGGGTTGTTACAAAAAAACATAATTCATATGTTCAAGTGGGCTAGCTTTGGGCCCACTTTGTTCTAGTGGGCTAGCAAACCAAGATAACCATGATTCAAATAATTCATCTATTAAAAAACCCCAAGTTAAATATTTTATGAATTTTGTTTCTTTGTTAAAATGAGTTAATAAGTGGAAATATATAAAATACTATAAACTAACAAAACCCTAAAGATGAACCAAGGGAATTGAAATCAACATCCATGAAGGCCTTGACAACTGATAGATAGGAAGTTGGAAGTGGCAACTGATAGATAGGAAGTTGGAAGTTGCAGCGGATAGAGAGGAAGTTGGAAGTTGTATCTGAAGGCTTGGAGTTGATGTCCTTGAATCACGGTGGGACTTTATTTATTTGTAATAAGATTTCTTGCATATCATTATCATTATTTTGCATAATTTTTCTCATAAACATTTTGAGATATCAATAAAGATTGACCATTTATCATTATTCTACATAATTATTCTGCTAAACAGGTTGAAATACCAATAAAAATATACCATACTTTCACATTTAACACTTTTCTAAATCCAATATTTAAAATCCATTTGCTCTATTCTACAATAATATCCCAGTAATGAATAATGTTTCCCCTCTCAAGGGAGACCTCAACCTTCATTGGCTCAATTTCCTCATGGATGAGAATTGGAATTTGCTCCTATTAGAATAATAAGATCTCCTTTTCACACATTTCGGCCATTAAAACAATAAATCCAAACTCATCACATACCAAAGAAAATTATCGGAGGAATTGTTCAAAAAGATACAATGTTCAACAAAATATGTACTCCTTTTAAAACCCTAATGTGATAACCCTAATGTTATCAACATATAATTCTATGAGAAATTAGATCGAGGGGTTTCTTAATTACCTTTCAAGATCTTAATTACTTTGCAAGATCTAATGCAGGTAGTGGTAACCCTTTAGCTATAACAAGGTTCATTGGATAACAACCTCTTCTATTGTCATTTTGTGTTTGTCATAAGTGATATTCAATTGAAGGTGAAGAGCATCAAGAAGATTAAGTCACTTCGAGCTTATGGTGCAACGATTTGTATGAAATGTCCATGACATTTTCTAGTATACAAGCAACTTCCACTTGTGCCCTTCACTCATATTTTCCTTTATGTCATACGTGCTACAATTATTCTCCATGGAAACTACACAATCATCTGTCTTGCTATTGCTTCTCTCAGGGCATTCTTCATCGGATTCCCTTAACATTAGAATCAGCTCTCATCCTTTTGATTTTGAAGAATTTAAACTTTTGTCTTCTCCATCAGTTTTTGGATTTTGTATTGCATAGCCTATAGGTGACTCTTTGCAATTTCTTTCTTCATCGACCATTTTGATCAAATCTCTTTCAGGAGAAATAAGAGGGTCAATATCATTTTCTTTCTGGTAGTCCTAATCCATTACATCGTTCCAAGTTTTGATATTTTTTT
>Ga0115851_101493_pt1 | contig 12423 bp, 14 predicted proteins | sample InSIn2gowninarea_FD_83865 | JGI IMG/M metagenome (GOLD analysis project Ga0115851, IMG submission 83865)
TATTAAAGGAATGAAATAAAAGGGCATCTCCTATCTTCCCTATTAAATTCAGTGTATTTGCATTACCTAATTATCGCCATGCTGAGAAGGAAATTTTCTCCATTCAAGCTCTTAAGTTGCATATTGTTCCTAATAGACAATATGATCCTAGTGCAGTGATGAAGAATTTCACTCCTTCCCAGGGACTCTGACAGTTTGTCCATGAAGCAGGAAAATTAGATGACTTATTTTCACAATACTCCACATATGCTGCAATTTTATAGAGAGTGGAAGAACAGTTGACTGTAAAGAAGAAAACTTATTTTGCCAATATATAAATTTTTAGATAGCCAATATTCCATTAAATTTGCTATAGTTACCTCAAGAGAAGTCATCAGTGTCAACTACTCATCCTGATAGTCACCTCTATTTGATGAACTTAATTTTTAATCTTGAATTAAATTAGGCATGGAATTAATTCAGAATGACTATAAATCCTAAGACCAACAATCAAAGTTCAGTTTCTCAAACTGCCACATCTTCACAACAAAAGGATGTCTGTTATACTATTAAGAATTTTAAACAAGATACCAAGTGAGGGGAGATTACTGATTAGTCCTCTATTCATGATCAGAAAGATGTTGAAGTTATTCCTTCTTTCCCTACCTCAGAGGTTATTCTGAATATTGAATTAATTCCTCCCTTACACATTTTCTACAGTCCTCAACATAAGGTTGTGCTCAAAAGGGGAACAAAGAAGAGGAAATTGGATCAATCTCAATCATTATTTCCTGGAAAGGTCTCTTCTTTTGAAGTTTTGTGGAAAGGTTCCTCTCCAACACCAATAGAAGAGTTAGGAAATCTAACTCAATTCAAAGGTGCCTATGATTTGGCAATAATTCACAAAGATGTAGAACTTCAAGAACTTCTTAAGGAGAAAGAGGATAAAATCATCTCATTGGAAGAGCCTCTTAATATTGAGAAACATAAATTTAATGAACGATGGCAGAATCAAGTGTCAGGGCTACAACAGAAATTTGATGCCTTGAAAGTACAGCATGACAAGGGGGTACAAATAAAAGATAATAAAATCAAAGAAATGCGTAAGAAAATAGAGAAATTGGATGTCAGTTCCCAACTAGCCGAATTTAAGAAAAAAGCTAAAGAATTAAATTCTTTGCTAAAGCATCAGTAGAAGGTCTTTTGCCATAAGCTTATGTTGATCCATGATTAATGTAAAATAATAAATTCTTTGGTTGATCACTTTTTTGATAGGATGAACTATTTCGATGAAGTAAATGAGAAACTGACTAATTTTCTAACTTAGAAAGGAAGTGAGGAAGGTAGAACTACAAATCTACCTAAGGTTGATGAAACTCAAAAGTTAATAATTTTCTGAGAATGGAAAATCAGAATGAAACATGTTGAAATTGTTGTGAATGAAGTCTAAGATCTTTCGAGTTCTATCATTGAAGCAATCAATGATACGTTATTAAAATCTAATCTTATTATCACATGTGATGCTTTAATCAAATTAATTTAATTAACTATTTAATTAAATTAATTTTCTTTGATCGTATTAATATCATGATTTCATAATAATCTACATTATTATGTTAGTTACGACATCTTTCTCACACATATGTCCTCAGCTTACCTGGGTGCTATAATAGGTTGTAGTAGATTATAATTTAGTTGTTCATACATATTAATATCTATTAAGTAACATTTTTACCGTTCATCTCATTCCACATATTTTTCTTTAAGGCAAATGGGTCCCATAATTCCAATCGGAGCCATTATTCCAAATACAAAGGGTCTGATTGGGGCCTTGACCGGGGGGTTTTCCCCTAATGGTGATAAGGTCAATTTGGACCATCAACATTTTTGGCGCTAGAAGGAGGGCCAACAGACTATGAATGGAAACAAGATCTCACTCTAAATCAAGAGGCCATCCTAAGATTCAATCCTGCTCAAAATCTCCTCCAAACTCTAGATCACATTCCAAATCACCCAACTATAGATCTGAAGTTGTTGAACCATCTTCCAAATATCCTAGCCTTGTCAAAAAATTAGCTAGTGAATCCTCGGTAAATACACTCCTTTCATATTAGTTGATTGGAGCTCTTGAACTTCAAACTCTCATACAAAAATTGGAAGGAATTTCCATTTCTAGAGAGCAACTTACTCAACATGAAACTTCTGAAGGTATGGTTACTTTGTCACTAAAATGTAATGGAGTTCTTACAAGATCACAAAGAAATAAACTTGGAGTCAAGCCATTTGAATTCCCTTTACCGACTCACAAGAAGAAAAAACACATTTCGAGTGGTTATTCATCAGCTAGTAACAACATTTAATCTTCTCCACCTGATACTCTTACCATTCTTCCTACTTCTTGCACTTATTCACATCCTCCTTTATTGTCTTCTTATCATCCTTTGACAATTTCATCCACTCATATATCTTCTCCTCAACCAGCCAACACCACTATTGTTAGTAGTGCTGCTGGGGAAACTATTTCAACTGTCAATACTTCAACTACCCCTTCATCAAGTACATCTACTTTTGGATCTACCTCATCATCCATTGGTCATATTATTATTCCCAAAATGGAAAAAATACCATCAAACAATCCAGGAGTAATTGCAATGAATCCTCCTATGCACCCTCTTCCTAATCATTTAGAGAAATGATTGCCTAAATTTAAACCGGATGATGAACTTCCTACAAAAGAACATGTACACAATTTTATGTTGGCAATTAATCTTAATGGAGTAAATTATTGTGTAGATTATTTCCTTACACATTTGAAGGATCGGTGAGTTCTTGGTATTTTTCATTACCTACTAGATCAATTGCTATTTTGGATACACTGGAAGAACAATTCCTCAAGAAATTTGGGGATGATAAAACAATATCAACATTAATCAATGAGTTATCAAATCTCAAAGCTTGACCAAATGAGAAAATTAAATATTTTAATTCAAGATTTAATAAACTTTTGAATAACATCCCAACAACATCCAAACCTGGCATTGATGTTCATATTGAATGGTGTATCATTTCCCTACCTTCAAATATCACTATGTTTGTTCACATAGCTCAAAATATAGTACTCACTGATAATATGAAGGAAGCTTTAGCTGTTGAGAAAAGAGTATTATCTCTTGAGAAGAAATTTGTTGTTGAAGAAAGAAAACCATCTAAGAAGGTCACTTTGAAAGAAGAACCCAAAAAAAAAGGCTTCCAAAGATCCTTACGATCTATAAGGTTTACATAAGGTCCTCAAAACCATTTCCAATGAGATGGTATAATTGAAAAAACTAGTTGAAACTTTAACAAGAAGATATTTCAAACCGATAAAGTGAAATCAACATGTTCAATTTCAACCATGCATGCTCAAATATCTACTGCAGATTCAAGTGAAGAAGAAGAAGAGGAAGGAACAGTATTAGCAGAAGAAACACAAGAAGAATAAGTAACCGAAGAAAATGGCCTATGGGATTTTATCCTTACTACTTCAGAAAATGACGTAGAAGAAGAAGAGTATCTTCCTGTTATTACTCAAAGTAAAGGACCTGTAGAAACAACACAAAAAATAAATAAAAAAATTCCTAAATGGCTCAACAATGAAAAATGTACGTCAAAAAATTGTTCTAATCAATCTTTCCCTACTGCTCCTCACTCTGGGGAAAGCTCAGTATTTCAAGGATGAGACAGAAGATGACATCACTAATGGTTTTATTAGTAATTCACTTTATGTCGCTTCCATTGAAAATTTAAGGGAGGAAGGGGAGGTAGAAGATATAAATTTTGAACAAATGAGAACCACTCAGAATACTGACAGTAGTCCAATAGAAATAGAGCCAGGAAAGTTTTTGAACATTAACCCCAGCCTGACTATTGAACAAAACCAACTATTGTTACAACTGTTACAAAAATACAAAAAGGCATTTGCATGGGACTATACGATATGAAAGGGATTCATCTTAACCTGTGAAGTCACCGCATTTATTTAAAAGATGGCTGCAAACTAATTAGACAATCATAGAGCCACATGAACCCTGCACTGAAGGAGGTAGTGAAGGAAGAATACAAAATCTCCTAAGTGCTAACTTTATTTATCTGATATTTTACATTCAGTGGGTGTCTCTGCTTGTCATTTTCCATATGAAGAATGGCAAGTGGAATTCTCTGTGGATTATAGAGAACTCAATAAGGCCACTCAAAATGACCATTTTCCTTTACCATTTATAGATCATGTCCTTAACACCCTCTTTAGGAAAAACTTTTTTCATTTCTAAATGGGTTTAGTGGCTACAATGAGATACAGATTGCCCCAAAGGATCAGGATAAAACAACCTTTACTTACCCTTAGGGAAATTTCACATACAAAGTACTCCCTTTTGGACTCTGTAATGAACTAGCGACTTTTCTGAGGGAAATACTAGGAATTCTTTTTTATTTGTCGAGTGACTACCTTGAAATCTTCATGGATGATTTTACACCTTATGGTGATCCTTTTGAAACACCATTAGCTAATTTAGAAAAAGTGTTGGAACGTTGTGTATAGACTAATGTTGCTTTGAACATCGAAAAATGTCACATGATGATGATTGAAGGGATCATGATACGACATTACATTTTTGCTGACGGTATCAAGGTAGACCCAACTAAACTAGAGGTAATTCTGAAAATTCCAACTCCCAAGATGCAAAAATAAATACATAGTTTCTTGGGACATGCAAGGTATTACAGAAGGTTTATCTAAAATTTTTCAAAAACTTCATCGCCATTATTTTCTTTACTCATGAAAGATGTTGACTTTTCGTGGACAGGAAAGTGTGAGCAAGCCTATTTGAAGCTAAAATGTTGTGTATCAACAGCTCCAGTTTTACATGGATCCAATTGGGAACTACAATTTCACATGGCTACAGGTGCATCTAATATTGTTGTAGGTGTTGTTTTGGGCCAACTAGAGGACATGAAACCTTACGTTATTTACTACATAAAAAAGAATTTGACTCCGGCTGAGCTCAATCATACAGTGACCAAGAAGGAATTCTTAGCAGTAGTGCACGCCATCAATAAATTTTGACATTATATCACTAGGTATCAAGTATTTGTACACATTGACCACTCTGTCGTTCATTTTTTAATGAATAAGCCAATTACCAATGGTGTAATTACATGATGGTTATTGTTGTTAGAAGAATTTGATATCACATTTGTCGATAAACCTAGAAAAGATAATGTAGTAAATGGTTTCCTTTCTAGGTTAACTATTGACGAAAATTGCATTCCTACTGATGATTTTTTCCCCAATGACTATCTCTTTGTTATTTCTACTTACTTAGCATGGTATGAAAATATGGCCAATTATATTGTTGTAGGCAAGTTTCCACAATATTTTTCCTCCGAGGAGAAGAGAAATATCATACAATAAAGTTCTACCTATACCTGGATAGATGGGAATCTCTATCACACTGGACCAGATTTCCAGATCAAACGTTGTGTTAGGGAAGATGATATCTTTGACATCCTTAAGGCTTGTCACAAGGAACCATGTGAAGGGAACTTCATAGACAAGTGGATATGATACAAAGTCCTTTCGACAGGGTATTATTGGCCAACAATATTTCAGGATGCCAAGAAATTCGTAGAATGATGTGATAGTTGCCAAAGAATGGGCCAAGTGCTGCAATCAGATGAGATTTCCTTACAGCCTCAAATTGTCTTAGAACCTTTTTAGAAATGGGCCTTGGAGTTTGTGGGACCAATTAATCCTTCATTGAGATAAAAATCCTACATTTTTGTCTACACCGACTATGTCACAAAATGAGTTGAGGAAAAAGCACTAACTAGAGCCACGGAGTAGGCTATTTCAGACTTCCTATTTGGAGACATCTTAATCCATTTTGGTATACCCAAGGAGATAGTCACAAATGGAGGGCCCCAATTTACATCCTATATGATCCAAAATTTGGTTGAAAAATATAAAATCCATCACAGAATGATAGCAGCTTATCATCCACAAGCGAATGACCAAGTGGAAAATGCCAACAAAGTCATTGAGGGGATTCTTACCGAGACCGTGTCCAGTCATTGAAGGAACTAGGCCGATAAACTTCAAGAAGTGTATGGGCATACAGAACTATGTGGAGGAATACCACGAGATTCTCACCATATGAACTTATGTATGGTAAAAATCCCTTATTCCCTATTGAGTTTGAAATCAAGACATTGAGAACAACATTACAGGTGAATTTGGATCTTTCTATAGCACAAAAGCAAGGGTTGAACCCGCTCAATGAATTGGAGGAGAAACAGCTAGCTTCTATCCAGAAAATGGAGATTATCTAGTGATAGAGAGCTAAGTGGCATGACAGGTTCATCAAGAAGAAGAAGTTTCAAAAAGTAGATTGGGCTCTCTTATATGATTCAAGATTCAAGGACTTCAAGGTATGCATTGCCATGATTCGGGAGCACTTGCCTTGACCACCAAAATTAAATTTGTGCACCTCATCACCAACATCTTCTCTCCATGTCATACTAGGTATGTCATAAAATGGTAATATCATTATCCTCTTTTATTCAGTAATTATGACAATCTAACGCGATATCCCTTTTGACGGCTGAGGTGAACTATCACATTTAAGTTTGGGGTGGACGAATTACATGATGACATGACCTTTGCATGACCTATGAGCATTTGAAAACTACAACCAAATCATGATGATCTTGTAATCATTGTCATTTAATCATCGATCCTGCCAAGAAAGGGATTTTTACCTCCGACTAGACCTCCCATAACTTAGCATTAATAAGGAAACATTACTGTGCAGTAAAAATCCTTATTGTAAATCCTAATTTGAAATTCTTTCTTGTGTCATGCTACCATTTATGCACTTTTGGAGCATTGCATCCCCATTCAAAGTGCTCAGAGAGAACTGGAGGAGAACAGTTGCAGTGCTGGAATAGCTGAGTATTGTGTTTACCGCTTCGGAACTTTTCAAGGGGGAAAAGAGAGGAGAACAACAATTAATTTGTGCAGCGATGGGTGGAACAAAAATTTGACATGAAATAGGATCGACAGAGGATTTTGAAAACTTCCCCTAAGCATGACAAATTTTTAAAGACACAGGCTAGTTTTATTTTTTCCAAAGGCTAGAAGGATCAGATGGGGAAATTGTTATGGAATCCGTGAAGAATCTAGAGAGGAATCAAACTGAGGTTAGGGGATTAAAGCTCCAAGTTACAGAAGAGGTAATTTCCTGAGTGACGACACTAACAATAGAGGGAAAAAGGTGGTTTAATAGAAAAGTTAATGACCCCTCCTTGAAGGAGGATTTTATCTAAGGGGAGGAACATCTGGTGAAGAAAGGAAGGGGGGTTGATAGGTTATCGCTTCCCCAACCATGGGTAGATGCCGCCCTTTACCTCATCAAGTATATTACCTGCGAGGGGAGGGAAAGAATTGTATTTAGTTACCATTTCTCGTTTCTAAACCACCTTCGTCATCGATAGCTGATAAACCTTCCCTACTTTTTGCTGGAAAATATCAGGCATATGGTCACGGCCATAAAAACAACTGCGCATCCAAAGACTTGTGTTACAAACCATGGCCTCATCAACCTAACTGTGTTCGACACCCTAAGTCACCAAGGCAGGAGCTGGGAGGAATTCATGAGAAAGAAGGCTAGGACTACTCGCTGGAAGCAAACTAGGATGTCTGAGGAAGCTCCAGCAGAAACCAAGGAGTAGCCCCAGCCCTTAAAAGTAAGGGTTGGAAAGAGACCAGTTGATAAGAAAATTGGTGATAAGTGGCCAAAATAGAGAATAAGGGTTAGCGGGCACCAGGAGTCCCCATCCATGTCTAAGAAGAACAAGGATGCACTAAGGTATAAGGATAAAGATAAGGCTTGGCTAAAGGAACCTTCCTCATCAGGTAAGAATGAGACCCAATGCTTACTGCTTAAAATTGAAAGTTTAAAAAATGAAAATGAAAATCTAAGGAAGCGGTTAGCATAGGATAAGGTAGAGGCAAGGGCCCCAGGATTAGATACTTTGGTTGAGGCTGTAGACAGGGTCAGGAAGGGAAATGTTTCAGGTGTTGTGTGCACGGCCTATGCTAAGAAGCTAGTAGCAGTACGGTATAAAGTTTGTGCCGTGGACACCATCTCTAGGGAAACACAAATAGAGTCCTGGGAATTTGACACACAAAACCTGTTGAGGACGTTGTTTTTACACAAGAATCAGCAATTGAGATGGAGCATTCCGCAGAAAGTAATTTGGTAGCCAACACAAAAAAACCCTTGGTTAACATTGTTGTTACACAAGAACCAGCAGTGGAAACAAAATCTAACCAAGGGGAAAAATAAAAAGCCGATATACATGAACCTATGGTTAATAACGCTGTTACACAAGAACCTGTAGATGACATTATTGTTACACAAGAAGCAACAGTGGAAGCGGAGGCTGACCAGAGAGAAAAAGAAATCATTACACAAAAATCCATTGATAACGATGCTGTCACACAAGAACCAGCAGCCGAAATGAAGCAATTTCACCCTCGGGAGGTTGTTACACCTTCAATTGTTAGTGCGTGTTGAAGAACACCAAGTCTTGATGAAGGATGGTGTTCTGAAAGAATGTTGTTGATACCAGAGTTACATAAATTGAAGTAGCAGGTGCTCTCTCTACAAGAGGTAATGGTCTCACTCAAGGCACATAAAAGGATGATGGATTCACTCAGGGAGAAATTATTAAAGGAAGAGTGGGAGAGAGAATGGGAAGCATGGAGACATAAGGAAGCTATGAAGAAGAAGGACAAACAGCTGCAGCTGTTACATCAGCAGGTTCTGGATATAACAAATGATAAGACAAAGATTCGTGAGCTTGCCTTGAACCAGCTAGGATGCAGGTGGCCTTTCCCATCATATCTAGTGTTCCTTTGGGAATGTTATTATTTGTTTTACTTAAAATCAGTCTTTGAGAAAAGGCCTTATTTGAGTTCTTCTACCCGTAATTTTCTTGAAATTTTTCGTACTTGTGATTTTGATGAACAAAGCTTACTTTGTGAGCTATTTTTGCATAACATAATGTGTGAATATGTCAGCACAAAGATGGTGGCAATTGTTTTCTCCTATATGGGAGATTTGCAGTTGTGGGCCTTCCTTTCTTTTATGAGAAACCAAATCAAATGGCATCTGGCCATGAAATTAGCTGAGACCAATGAAGAAAGAGTAGACTTATGGGTCAGGGAAGAGCCAAGAATGATTTATGAACTAAGACATGAGTTTAAGTTGTTCCTTATTGCCCCAAGGGTCAAGGAATAGTAGGCCACTTATAGACAAAGAACTGTGGGGATTTGCCTCAATTTGTATGCACAAATGAAAATTTGAGCGTTAGCAGGGTGCCTTAAGTGGATTGAGGCCTATAGTTTTGAATTAGAGGAAGGAGATCCTTTTGACTACAGGAATTCCATGGTTTTTGTTACACGAGTACCTGAATATGCCCAAGTAGTGCAGATATTAGGACCATTTTGGATTAGACTTAGATTCAAATTTCCTCTGATTTGGTTACCAGTAGAAGAATATCAGTTGGATTACCACTTGTATGACTATAAAGAATAATCTTGGCCATGAAAGTTGATGGCTACTCAAGGGTACAAAGCTCCTAGTGAAGACATTGTTGGTGTCTATAATTTTACAGACTTGCATCCACGGTATAGCAGGAGAAGCTGAGGTTCTGCATGGGGACATGGAATTTCTTTAGTTGGGGGGAGATGTTGGGTGTAGTATTTATACCTATTTCCTACACCTTCTTTCCCCAATTTTTATCCTCTTTCCCTCCAGGCCAACGAAACTTCACATGTTAATCACCCTTTTTCTCATTTATACATCCTATTTCGCCATCACATTATTTTTCCATGTTTTGTTGAATATAACAATACAATATTCCTTTTTGTGGCTAACTGGGGCAAGCATTGGAGAAGTCTTTTGGATCCTCTTGTCTTTTTCAGACGTTTCTTGTGAGAACAAGGTTATGGAATGAATAAGCCGCACTGATTAGTTTCAGAGCAGGAGAGAATAGATTGTTGTTACACTCTGCACGTTGTTACAGATTGTTGTTACACATTGTATGTTGTTACAGGTGTTGGTGTTACACCACGTGCTATTAAAGATGACCGATGTTACACATCGGATGTTGTTACCCAATGATTATTGTTACATCTCAAATTGTCATTCGATCGGAGGACGTTGTTGCATCATAGTTGGAAAAGTCGTGGGTACTATTCCATGCAATAGCTGTTGGATGTTATGAATTGTTTATTTATAAGTAACAGATCCAAATGAGTGTGATCTTAACCAATGTATCTGAATATAATTTGTATTTAGGAAAAGGTTATAATGATTTATATTTTATGATCATCATAAGAATCGTGATATTCTCATCACTGATCTATTCATGATTTCGGGTATGTAATAACTATAAAAGAAACTCGATTTCTCATGTATGGGGATGGCATAGAGAAAGCATTGTTACTCTGGTCTTGTAACTTTTAATTATTTTTTATATTGAAGGAACTACGGTGATGTTGTTACTGTTTCTCATTTGATTCTTTAACTAATCTCATGTTTGTTCCTGCACCCCTGCTAGGGAGGAAGGGCCCTCATCTTTAGCAAAGATTGCAATGGTAGAAGTAGTTGTATATTATTGTTTCTTTTATTGTTTGTATGGTTTCCTATTGTTGTTGCTGTTGTATAAATTATAGAATATGTCCACTTTAGTTCCAAAATTATATTATGTTGTTACACTAGTTTGATTAACAAAATGGTAGTCAACGAGTTGGTGTAGTCATTAGTTTAGTGTGTGGCATGCCTTTGCTCTGGTAATTCTGAAGTGTGGTTTCATTTTTGTAGAGTGTTTTAGTTTATGCATGAATGATTTAATTTATGCAATTGATTCAGCGGCATTATTTATTGTTTCTTTGTATTTTCATTCTTAGTTGTAGTGTATCAACACACATAATGCAAACTCCATTGAAACAACAAGACCTACCCTGGGTTGGCAATTAAATGGTTGCAGTCTTGGTCAATTAGGATTTATTAAAACAACACTACAAGGTGGCATATCATACATAGGATTTACCACTGCACTGGAAGGTGTATAGGGGGTGGGTATAACCCCTGGCTAATAGTTGGGGACTTGGATGTTAATCAGGCCCTAGTACAATGGTGTATTATTTGCAGTGTGGTTCAAAGTATTGGGCGTCATCCTCTTTTCCTCCAACTGAATTGCACCATACTCTTCCCTATCTGGCACCCCTACTTTTTCTGGAAGTTGTTGATCCTTTCTTGCCTCCCTCTCTTTCCTTACAACTATTTTTTATGTTCCTTCTCTTCCCTTGGTTTTTGTCTTTCGAGCCTTTCCTTTTCCCGAGTCGTTGTTGCTGCAATCCCTGAATCTCTCTTTTCCTTAGCCAACTCCTTCTTCCTCTGTTTAGATTCCTCAATTCCAATTTTTCTATATTCAAACTTGAACATTAGGTTCATATATTCTTCACAGCTAAGTAACAGTGAACTCTTCTCTAACCGAAGATAGTCTGTTGTTGGATGCTCGATGAGACCTTCACTCTGTCTACTTGTAGCTTTAGGAACCATGCTTCTAATGGCTTGACACTTTCCTTTCAACCTCAGGGAAACCTGATTGAACCCCATTGTTTTCCTCATTTGGTACTTCATTTTGAATAGGCTCTTCTTCTAGTGATCCATTGTCCACAAAATAATGAACAAATTCAATGCTCAACTCTGCTGGTTGAGAAGGCATTGTCATGCTTTCATCATTGGTGGATGACACATTATGTTTGTTGTTATTCATCATGGCCTCTACCAATGATAATGGTGGGGTTACTTGGGTTGGCATGCTCAATTGGTCATTGTTGATTTTTGTTACATTCTCATTTGAAACCACATTTGCATTATCATTTTCATGATCAACTGCCTCATTTGGAATATCACATGCAAAATTAGTAGGTGCTTCAATGGGTGTGGCAGCATCCATGTTATTAACAACTGGTTCATTACTGAATTTTGTCTCACATACATGTTCATCATCATAGAGGTTCCCTTGAGAAAGGGATATCATACCTTTAGCAGCAATAACATCTTCCTACGAATCCACATCTTCTTGGGCATCAACTTGGTCATGTAATTCCTCTTCTTCTTGACCTTCCACAACAAATGTCTAGCTGCAACTAGTATCATTAATAAGAGTATCAACATTCAGTGGCCAAATTCCAGTCCTCCTAAATCCAACTTTGATATAGAAGGCCCACAACTGCAAATCTCCCATATAGGAGAAAACAATTGCCACCATCTTTGTGCTGACATATTCACACATTATGTTATGCAAAAATAGCTCACAAAGTAAGCTTTG
>Ga0115851_101496_pt1 | contig 12421 bp, 24 predicted proteins | sample InSIn2gowninarea_FD_83865 | JGI IMG/M metagenome (GOLD analysis project Ga0115851, IMG submission 83865)
TTGATGCCACAACATGGTCTTCTCTCCATAGACCACTAGATTTTCTACGCCACTTTCAAGAACCACAGAACTATTGTGCACATCAACAATAGTGCTACCTTGTAGCTTGTAAAAAATTCCAATCCAAACTCCCTGCATCAATACCAGTGCTCCTTGAACCATGTTGCAGGTATCCTTCTTGAACATTATTTTTACACCTACATCATCCAACTTTCCTACAGAAATCAGATTTCTAGCCAATGTAGGAATATGCAGAACACCCGGAAGTGTTCTAACCCTTCCACCTTGCAACTTCAATTTTATTTTTCTGCGACCAACGATTCTAGCCTTCCTATCATCCCATAAGAATACATCACCACCATCTTATTTCTCATACCCGCAGAACCACTCTCTATGGGGAGTGAAGTGAAAGGATGCACCTGAGTCAATCAACCATGCCTCACGATCTACATGTGTACTTAAAGAAGCAAAGTACACATCCCTACCTTCATCTGAGGTGGTTTTTGCTTCTGTAGAAGGAGCATCATCGGATCCCTTTCCTTTATCAGGAGCTTTAGATTTACATTCCCTTTTGTAGTGCCCTTCCTTTCTGCATTTCCAACACACCATCTTTACAGGTTTTCCTAGAGATTTAGATCTCCCACTCGATGACATATTTTTGTTTATGTTCTAGGACCATCCTTGTATATACAAGGCATCACCATTCCGGCTCTCCATATTTTTCTATCTCATCTCCTCCAGCAACAAGGCTGAGATTATTTCATCAAACTGCAAGGTAGTTGGATTGCTACCTATTGCAATAACTAGACTATCCCACGAATCTAGTACAGAACACAACAAACTGATGCACTTATCTTCATCTCAAATTTTAATATCAATAGATGCTAACTGACTTACCATAGTATTAAATGCATTCAGATGCTCTTTCACCGAGTCTCCAAATTTCATCGTCAGGTTATACAACTTTTTTTGCAAGAACAGTTTATTCACCAGAGACTTAGATTGGTACAAACTCCCTAAATTGTCCCATAAAGCCTTCGCCATAGCTTCCCCTGATACATTCAACAATATTGAATCTGAGACACACAATCGTATTGTGTTCTTTGCCTTCCGATCCAAATTCTTTAATCCTTCATCGAACACTCTCGTTGGTTTAGTACCTGGATCTACTATAATCCACTGATCTTTATCCAACAACAGATCCTCCATCTTAAGTTTCCACAACTCAAAAATCTGACCATTAAATTTCTCGATCTCTATCTTTCCACTACTCGCCATCTTCTTTCACCACCAGAATCGATCTCACAAATCTCCCATTGAATAGGGTCTACCACAGGTCTAAGTGAAACCCCTCAGTAACAAAGGCATCCCCTTGAAGCCAAAACAGCTCTAATACCAAATCTAGATTTTAACCCCATATAGAAATTACCTGCATATGAATTCTAAAAATAATAAAATAAACAATGCAAGAGCATATAACACATAAAACACATATACACAGATATTTTCCCACATATACACAGAGATTTTCCCCTAGATCCAAAAACCGGGACTACCAGCTTGACTTTTCATTATGTTCCTTTCTATGTTATAATACATATTTATACATGCTGAAGCATCTAGTACCATGGACAGAAAACCATCGCATCCAAAAATATGTGTGAAAATCATGCACAAAACCATAGGTGGGTCCGCTCATACTAACATAGGGTCCAAAACCAAAATTTTTTGGGGCACTGCCCCAGACCCCATAAAGTGGGCTTACAGGTATGCCTCAAACCCCCTGTGACCCCCCACATCTAACCCTTGGTTAACTATGTGGGATAGTCATGGAAAGAATATAAAAAAACCCAACAAAAATCATGCAAGGAGTTACCTTTAGAAAGGGAATCCTCAGGAATTTGTTCCCAAGGGGTGTCGATACTTTGCAAGGATTCTAGCACAATATCTTCAATAGAAGTGGCCACTGATGTATCTTCACTCAGCGTAAAGATGCTTGGCTTTCTCTTAGTTTTCGGAGGTGAAGAGTGAAAGATGGGAAGCTAAGAGAGGGAATGAGCGTAAGCCCAAGTAAGTGTTCTGACTGGTTGTTCCTGAGTGGCAGGATACTCCCATAGTCTTTCTTCCTTGGGTGACCCATAAACAGGACTTAGATTTATCACTATTTGTTCAAAATGAGGCTCTTTCAAATGTGTGGCAGGATCCCTCTGACCTTTACGATCCATACATTAATCCTTTTGAATCCATGCATGGCACTTACAGATGAAATATTGAAAATCTAGAGAGGGCAGTTCAGCCCTCCTTCTAGAGCCAATTTGTTGACATGGCTAATGTGAAATATGCCAACAAGGGGAACTAACCTAATCACAAGCCCCAATTAGACATGATTTCATAAAGATTGCTTAGCTCTGATGGGTTTTAAGGGACCCCATAAACCGCTTGAACATGTCGAAAGATTGCTTCCAGGAGGAAGACTTCAATTAAATCAACAAAGTGGAGCAACTAACCTCTATGTGTTAAATCCTATCTATACTACTTCTAACTACTCTAATATATTCCTAGCTACTCTAATCTATCATGCAAGAGCATGATACAGAGGTTTAAACATCATATATATGTTTAGCAGGAGCATGATAAAGAAGGTTAAACATCATGCATAGATTCAAGTCCAAATGAATCAATCACTAAATTCACAGTTGCACAAGACTGTACTAAAGCTAAATTACAATCTAATCACTCATATAGGAATCCACATTCTTTTATGGAATTAAAATCCAACTGATGTTTAATTTAACTTCAAATCAGAGACCATTCACAAGTTCACCATGAAACTGAATCACATTCAATTTAGCAAGACTAATAGTGAACTGTAAGTCATTGATATGCATAAATCCTTATAGCTTCGTGTACTAACCTCATACTTGAACACAATCTTTGCAACCAAACTGATTACTTGCTTGCATGAGTGGTTGCTATGTATTCTGCCTCTGTAGTTGATAGTGCCACTACATATTGTTTCTTACTCATCCAACTGACTGTACCTCCAAATATGTTAAACACATACCCACTTGTAGATCTTCTCTGATCCAGATCTCCAGCCTAGTCTGCATCAACAAAGACATGAATATCCAACACTCTGTCCAATCCTGGTCTTCCTTGGTAGCATAAACCATAATCACTAGTGCCACGCAAATACCTGAAAACCCACTTCATTGCTGTCCAATGCTCCTTCCCCGGTTTTCACATAAACCTACTCAATACTCCCACTGCATGTGCAATGTCTGGTCTAGTATAGACCATTGCATACAACAGGCTACCGACTGCACTTGCATACGGAACATCGGACATGCCCTCATCCTCTTCTTGTGTCTTAGGACACTATTTAATAGATAACCTCACACCTATAGGAATAAGAACCTTCATCAGCTTACTATCCTGCATATTAAACCCCTGCAATATTGTCTTGACATACTTCCTCTATTTTAACCAAATCTTCCTCTTTGCCCAATCTCTTTTAATTTCCATGCTCAAAATATGGTTTGCAGCACCAAGATCTTTCATGTCAAATTTGGAGGACAATTGGGTCTTGAAAGCCTGGATAATTTCTATGTCATTTCCAACCAGCAACATATCAACCACATACAAGACCACATAAATAACACGGTCACCAATTAATTTAAAATACACACAGTGATCGCTTTGCTTATGGTGAAGCCAAGTCCCCGTATAAATGTATCAAATTTCAGATACCACATCCTTGGTGATTGTTTTAACCCATACAGAGACTTCCTTAACTTGCTTACCAGTTCTTTCTTACCCTTCACCGCAAAGCCTTCAGGTTGCTTCATGTAGATCTCCTCCTCCAGATCTGCATGAAGAAATGTTGTCTTCACATCCATCTGTTCTACCTCAAAATCAAAAGCAGAAACAATAGATAAAAGTAATCTAATAGAAGTTACCTTGGCAAAAGGAGAAAAAATATCACTAAAATCAATTCCAAGCACCTGGGAATAACCTTTTTCTACCAACCAAGCTTTGTATTTCTCCACTTTTCCTTCTACATTTTTCTTCTTCTTGAACACCTATTTGCTGCCAATGAGTTTCCTTCCAGTTGGTAACTCCACCGGATCCCAAGCCTCATTTTTATGCAAAGATGCCATTTCATCAACCATGGCCTCTTTCCAGAGTTTGCCAACCTCTGAATCTAATTCTTCCTTCACATTTTTGCGATCATCGTCAGTAATAGATAAAGACAAATTTGAACAGAAAGTAGATGGACTATACCTTTCTGGTGGCCTTCTTTCTCAAACTGATCTTCTCACACTCAGAGTTTGTGGCTTTTCATCTTCTGATTCCTCCTATGCTGTAGAGTCTGATTCTTCCTCCTTAAGCTCAAACTCTATCTTCTCAGGTTCCTTTGGTTGGACGTCATGTTTAATAACTTATTTTACCTCTCTGAACACCACATCTCGGTTGTACACAACCTTCCATTTGATTGGGTTCCAAAGCTTATAACCCTTTAGACCATCCTTATACCTAATAAAGATGCACTTTTCAAATTTACTATCCAACTTGTTTCGTTTCTCCTTTGGAACATGTACATATGCATCACATCCAAATACCCTCAGATGTGAAAGAGAGGGTTTCTTACCAATCCATACCTCTTGTGGAGTCTTATCCTCCAACACTGATGAAGGTGACCTATTGACCAGGTAACATGCAATATCCACTGCCTCTACCCAGAATTCTTGTCCTAACCTGGCACCACTGAGCATGCTTCTTGCCCTTTCCATCAACGTCTTATTCATTCTTTCTGCAACTCCATTTTGCTGAGGTGTATATGGAGTAGTCTTCTATTGGGCTATACCACACTTCTTACAGAATTCTTCAAATTCCTTGCTGCAAAAATATACACCATTATCTGTCCTCAACACCTTTATCTTCTTCTCTGTCTGATATTCCACCAGAGCCTTAAATTCTTTAAACCTGTCAAAGGCTTCAGATTGCTTCTTAAGGAAATATATCCATGTATTCCTTGAGAAGTCATCTATAAACGATACATAATACATAGACTTACCCAGTGATGGAACCTTCACAAGTCCAAACACATCATTGTGCACAATTCTAATATCTGTTTCGCCCTCTTACTACCAGAGGGGACACTCACCCGATTCTACTTCCCATATACACGATTTTCATAGAAATCAAAATCCAGAGAGCTATTACTCATACCTTCTACCATACCTTTACCATGAAGTATTCAAAGGCCCTTCTCTCCGATACGACCAAGCCTTTGATGCCACAGCATGGTCTTCTCTCCAGAGACCACTAGATTTTCTGCTCCATTTTCAGGAACCACATAACTATTGCACCCATCAATAACAGTGCTACCTTGTAGCTTGTCTAGAGTTCCAATCCGAACTCCCAGCATCAATACCAATGCTCCCTAAACCATTTTGCAGGTATCCTTCTCAAACACTGTTTTTACACCTGCATCGTCCATCTTACTTGCAGAAATTAGATTTCTGGCTAATGCAGGAATATGCAAAACACCCGGAAGTGTTCTAACCCTTCCACCTTGCAACTTCAACTTTAATTTTCCATGACCAATGATTCTAGCCTTCCTGCCATCCCCCAAGAAGACATCACCACCATCATATTTCTCATATTCACAGAACCACTCTCTATGGGGAGTGAAGTGAAAGGATGCACCTGAGTCAATCAACCATGCCTCATGATCTACATGTGTACTTGAAGAAACCAAGTACACATCCCCACCTTCACCTGAGGTGGATTTCACCTCTGCAGAAGGAGCATCATCAGATCCCTTTCCTTTATCAGGAGCTTTAGATTTACAGTCCCTTTTGTAGTGCCCTTCCTTTCCGCATTTCCAGCACACGACCTTTACAGGTTTACCTGGAGATTTAGATTTCCCTCTAGATTTAGATCTCCCACTCGATGACTTATTTTTGTTTCTGTTCTGGGACTGTCCTCGTATAGACAAGGCATCACCATTCTAACTCTCCATATTTTTCCATCTCATCTCCTCCGTCAACAAGGATGAGAATATTTCATCAAACTGCAAGGCAGTTGCGTTGCTACCTATTGCAATAACCAGACTATCCCACGAATCTAGTAGAGAACACAACAAACTGATGCACTTATCTTCATCTGAAATTTTAATATCAACAGATGCTAACTGACTTACCACAGTATTAAATGTGTTCAGATGCTTTGTCACCAAGTCTCCATCTTTCATCCTCAGGTTATATAGCTTTTTTCGCATGAACAATTTATTCACCAGAGACTTAGATTGGTACAAAGTCCCTAACTTGTCCCACAAAGCCTTTGGCGTAGCTTCCCTTGATACATTTAGCAATACTGAATCTGAGACACACAATCGTATTATGCTTTTTGCCTTCCGATCCAACTTCTTCCATTCTTCATCGGACACTCCCACTGGTTTAGTACCCAAATCTATTGCAATCCACTGATCTTTATCCACCAACAGATACTCTATCTTGAGTTTCCACAACTCAAAACTTTGACCATTAAATTTCTTGATCTCTATCTTTCCACTGCTCGCCATCTTCTTTCACCACCAGAATCGATCTCGCAGATCTCCCATTGAACAGGGTCTACCACAGGCCCGAGCGAAACCCCTCAGCAACAAAGGCGTCCCCTTGAAGCCAAAACAACTCTGATTCCAAATGTAGGTTTTAACCCTATACAGGAAATTACTTGCATACGAATTCTAAAAAACAGAAAATAAATAATGCGAGAGCATAACACATATACACAAATATTTCCCCTGGATCCCAAAACCGGGACTACCAGCTTGATTTTTCATTATATTCATTTCAATGTTACAATACATATTTATACATGCTGAAGCATCCAATACCATGGACCGAAAAACCATCGCGTCCAAAACCATGGAACGAAAACCATTGCATCCAAAACCATGTGTGAAAATCATGCACAAAACCATAGGTGGGTCTGCCCAACCTAACATAGTTCCAAAACCAAAAAATTTCGGGGTGCTTCCCTGGACCCCATAAAGTGGGGTTACAGGTACGCTTCAAACCCCCTATGACCCCCCCTCTAACTCCCTGATTAACTACGTGGGCTAGTCATGGAAAGAATATAACACAACCCAACAGAAACAAGGAGATCAAAATTCCATTATGGAGGTGCATAAAAAATATAACTTAAGAAGCAAAAAATCCACTGTAAATCCTTCAAGTAAAACTCAAAATCATGCGCATTCCTCTATTCAACCAAAACCTGATTCTTAAATGAAATTTCTAAAAGAGTTGATGTAAATGTCAAGGAAGTTGATAAATCTCAAGCATCTTTTAATATGGAAACTGAACTGGCTAAGGTAAAGATGCCCATTCCTTTAATATAATTGATGACCAAAAGTGTATACAAGACTCAAGTCATGGAAGCCTTAAAAATAGGAGAAGGGACAAACACAACCAATTTCACTGATGACCATCCTGCACTGTTGTTTGGACCTAAAGTTGAGGGTAAATCTCAGGACAGGACTGTTCCACCCTTCTACATAAGCCTTAACATTCATGATAAAATCCTACACAATGAAATTCTTGACTCTGGAGCTTCTCACAATTTGATTCCTAGAGCTATCATGGAGAAATTAGGGCTAGACATCACCAAACCATACATAGATTTGTACTCTTTTGATTCAAGTAAAGTTAGTGTCTTGGTCTCATAAAAGATTTATGTATAACTCTAGTTTAGATACCTGCTGAGAGTCTAGTCATGGACATCGTAGTAGTAGACATACCTCCAAAGTATGGAATGTTGTTGCCTACATCATGGGGGGGGGAGTTGTAGGGAACTTTGCAAATGGATATGACCTATGCCACCGTTTTTGTGTTTGGTTAGCCTAGAAGAATCTATAGGGAAAGACTAAGGAAGTATATAGTTAGTAGTCAAGATAAGATTAACAATTATCCCCTCTATTTAGTACATTCATGCATGGACTCATTCATTTTATACAATAATGACTGTGTAGAAAATGAAATTTCACCCTTAGAGGCCGAAGCCAGTAATACAAAAATAATAAAATTTAATACTGAAGAAGCAAATCTAGAGGGACAAGCTTTGTGGAATATGATTTTGGATGGAGTCGTTGTAGGTTTTAACCCCGTACAAAAATTACCTACATACGAATTCTAAAACACATAAAATAAACTATGCGAGATCATAACACATAAAACACATATACATAGAGATTTTCCCCTAGATCCCAAAACTGGGACTACAAGATTGATTTTTCATTATGTTCCTTTCAATGTTATAATACACATTTATTCATGCTGAAGCATCCAATACCATGGACCGAAAACCATCGCGTTCAAAACCATGTGTGAAAAGCATGCACAAAACCATAAATAGGTCCGCCCAACCTAATATAGGGTCCAAAAAAAATTTCCCCAGGGCGCTGCCCCAGACCCTGTAGAGGGGGGCTACCCACCCCCCTCAAACCCCCCCACTACGCAATCAACACAACAAAGGGGGGACTCTGCCCCCCTCTAACCCCCTGGTTAACTACATAGGCTAGTTGTGGAAAGAATGTAACACAACCCAACATTCTCCCACTTCTTGTTTTCTTTCCACAGGGGGCCACAAGAGAGCTTAGTCATTTATCCAGCCCTGCAATGCCCATTTTTTCTCTACACCAAGAGATCTTCTCAAAGCTCCTAGATTTTGTCAATGCATCTATAGTATTCTTCAAAGTGTCCACCTTTACCAGCAACACCTTTTTGTCTTCTATCATATCCCTCACAAAGTGATACTGAATATCAATGTGTTTTGCCTTTGAATGATAAGCACGGTTCTTTGCCAAGAAAATTACACTTTAGCTGTCACAGTCTATCCTTATAGCTCCTTGTACTAACCCCATACTTGAACATAATCTCTGCAACCAAACTTCTTCCTTTCTTGCATGAGTGGCTGCCATGTATTCTATCTCTGTAGTTGATAGTGCCACTACAGATTGTTTCTTACTCATCCAATTGACTGCACCTCCAAATAGGTTAAACACATACCCACTTGTAGATCTTCTCTGATCCAGATCTCCAGCCCAATCTACATCTACAAAACCACGGATATCCAAAATTCTGTCTAATCCTGGTCTTCCTTGGTAGCACAAACCATAATCACTAGTGCCATGCAAATACCTGGAAACCCGCTTCATTGCTGTCCAATGCTCCTTTCCTGGTTTTGACATAAACTTGCTCAATACTCCCACTGCATGTTCAATGTCTGGTCTAGTACATACCATTGCATACATCAGGCTACCAACTGCACTTGCATATGGGACACAGGACATGTCCTCTTCCTCTTCTTATGTCTTGGGACACTGTTCAACAGATAACTTCACACCTACAAGAGTAGGAACCTTCAAAGGTTTACTAGCTTACATATTAAACCTTTGTAGTATTACCTCGACATACTTCCTCTAGTTTAACGAGAGCTTTCTATTTGCTCGATCTCTTTTAATTTCCATGCCCAAAATATAGTTTGTAGCACCAAGATATTTCAAGTCGAATTTGGAGGACAATTGGGTATTCAAATCTTGGATAATTTCTTTGTCATTTCCAACCAGCAACATATCATCCACGTACAAGACTAGATAAATAACATGGTCACCAATTAATTTAAAATACACATAGTGATATGCTTTGCTTTTGATGAAGCTAAGTCCCTGTATAAATGTATCAAATTTCTGATACCACATCCTTGGTGACTGTTTTAACCCATACAGAGACTTCTTTAACTTGCATACCAGTTCTTTCTTACCCTTCACTGCAAAACCTTCAAGTTGCTTCATGTAGATCTCCTCTTCCAAATCCTCGTGAAGAAATGTTGTCTTCACATCCATCTATTCTACCTCAAAATCAAAAGCAGCAGCAACAGATAGAAGTAATCTAATAGAAGCTACCTTGGCAATAGGAGAAAAAATATCACCAAAATCAATTCCCAGCACTTGGGAATAACCTTTTGCTACCAACCGAGCTTTGTATTTCTCCACCTTTCCTTCTGCATTTGTCTTCTTCTTGAACACCCATTTACTGCCAATGGGTTTCCTTCCAGACGGCAACTCCACCAGATCCCAGCCTCTTTCCAAAATTTTCCATCCTCTGAATCTACCGCTTCCTTCACAGTTCTAGGATCATCATATGGACTATACTTTTATGGCTACCTTCTTTCTCGAACTGATCTTCTTACACCTGGAGTTTGTGGATCTTCATCTTCTGATTCCTCTTCTGTTGTAGTGTCTGATTCTTCCTCCTTAAGCTCAAACTCTATCTTCTCAGGTTCCTTTGATGGGACTTCATGTTTAATATCATCTTTCACCTCTCTGAACACCACATCTTAGCTGTAGACAACCTTCCTTGTGACTGGGTTCCAAAGCTTATAACCATTTAAACCATCCTTATACCCAATAAAGATGCACTTTTCAGATTTACTATCCAACTTGGTTCTTTTCTCCTTTGGAACATGTACATATGCATCACATCCAAATACCCTCAGATGTGAAAGAGAGGGTTTCTTACCAATCCATACCTCTTATGGAGTTTTATCCTCCAACGCTAATGAAGGTTACCTATTGACCAGGTAACATGCAGTATCCACTGCCTCTGCCCAGAATTCCTGTCCTAACCTGGCACCACTAAGCATGCTTCTTTCCCTTTCCATCAATGTCTTATTCATTCTTTCTGCAACTTCATTTTGTTGAGGTGTATATGGAGTAGTCTTCTATTGTGTTATACCACACTTCTTACAGAATTCTTCAAATTCCTTACTGCAAAACTCTCCACCATTATCTGTCCTCAACACCTTTATCTTCTTCTCTGTCTAATTTTCCACGAGAACCTTAAATTATTTAAACCTGTCAAAGGCTTCAGATTTCTTCTTAAGGAAATATATCCATGTATTCCTTGAGAAGTCATCTATAAATGATACATAATACACAGACTTGCCCAGTGATGGAACCTTCACAGGTCTAAACACATCATTGTGCACAAGTTCTAATATCTGTTTCGTCCTATTACTACTAGAGGGGAAACTCACCGATTCTACTTCCCATATACACAATTTTCATAGAAATCAAAATCCAGAGAGCTATTACTCATACCTTCTACCATATCTTTACCATGACCCTTCCACCTTGCAAATTAAACTTTACTTTTCCACGACCAATGATTCTAGCCTTTCTATCATCCCCTAAGAAGACATCACCACCATCATATTTCTCATACTCGGAGAACCACTCTCTTTGGGGAATGAAGTGAAAGGATGCACCTGAGTTAATCAACCATGCCTCATGATCTACATGTGTACTTGAAGAAGCCAAGTACACATCCCCACCTTCATCTGAGGTGGTTTTCGCCTCTGTAGAAGGAGCATCATCAGATCCCTTTCCTTCTTCAAGAGCTTTAGATTTATAGTCCCTTTTGTAGTGCCCTTCCTTTCCGCATTTCCAACAAACTACCTTTACAAGTTTTCCTGGATATTTATATCTCCCTCTAGATTTAGATCTCCCACTCGATAACTTATTTTTGTTTCTGTTCTAGGACCGTCCTCGTACAAACAAGGCATCACCATTCTGGCTTTCCATATTTTTCCATCTCATCTCCTCTATTAGCAAAGATGATACTATTTCATCAAACTACAAGGCAGTTGCATTCCTACCTATTGCAATAACTAGACTATCCCACGAATATGGTAGAGAACACAACAAACTGATGCACTTTTCTTCATCTAAAATTTTAATATCAATAGATAATATCTGACTTACCACAGTATTAAATGCGTTCAGATGCTCTGTCACGAGTCTCCATATTTCATCCTCAAGTTATATAGCTTTTTTTGTAGGAACAGTTTATTCACGAGAGACTTAGATTGGTACAAAGTCCCTAACTTGTCCCACAAAGCCTTAGCTGTAGCTTCCCTTGATAAATTCAACAATACTGAATCTAAGACACATAATCGTATTGTGCTCTTTGCCTTCCGATCCAACATCTTCAATTCTTCATCGGATACTCCCATTGGTTTAGTACCCAGATCTACCGCAATCCACTGATATTTATCCACCAATAGATCCTCCATCACGAGTTTCCACAACTCAGAAATCTGACCATTAAATTTCTTGATTTCTATCTTTCCACTTCTCGCCATCCTCTTTCACCACCAAGATCGATCCCGCAGATCTCCCACTGAACAGGGTATACCACAAGCTCGAGCAAAACTCCTCAGCAACAAAGGCGTCCCCTTGAAGCCAAAACAACTCTGATACTAAATGTAGGTTTTAACCCTGTACAGAAATTACCTGCATTTGTCTTCTTCTTGAACACCCATTTACTGCCAATGGGTTTCCTTCCAGACG
>Ga0115851_101497_pt1 | contig 12420 bp, 8 predicted proteins | sample InSIn2gowninarea_FD_83865 | JGI IMG/M metagenome (GOLD analysis project Ga0115851, IMG submission 83865)
CAATAGCATTACTTAAATAAAAAAATGCAATATATATTTTTCATTGTTTGATTTAATTCTATCATCCGTGTGATAAACCCAAAAAAACAAAAACAAAACAAAAACAAAAAAATTGGCCAATAGCATCATTACAATTAACCAGTCCCGTGCGGTAGCACGGAGTTACATACTAGTTGCAAATTATCTACAAAGCAGCCCGTAATATGTGGTATTTCAAAAATGAGTAAAACGGTTACCCTAAGAGTATGACGAGTAGTCATTAGAGTATTGTACAAGATTATGCAGAATTTACGAATTTGACATTTTTTTTTTTTTTTTTTTTTATTGAATACTTTTTTTTTTTTATTTTTTTTTTTTTTTTTTTTTTATTATATTTTTAAAATAATTTTCAAACTCCATAGTTTCGGCTATATTATCTAAAAATGAAAATGTTCACTATGTATATTATAACGTTAATCACTAAGCTAAAATCAGTATTTTGCACACAAAAAAAATAAATTTTAAAAATGGTTATAGACATATATAAGTCAAATAGAGACATTATAAGGGAAAAATATATATATATTAACATATTTTTATACATATAAACAATGATAATTATATTTCGTTTCTTATACCTCACTTCCTTTAACTTGGTGGGTTCCTCCTTATAGGCTAAAGCTAATTTGAAAAAAAAAACGTATATATATGAAATAGAGCTATTTCTTTTCTTTTCTCCTTTCAATTACTATCTAAAACAAAATTTTCAAATAGCTAAAGTTAAAACCAATCTTCATGAACTTGTTTCTCACAGATCATCGACCCTCTGCTTACTTCTTTCAATAAACTTAATGACTCTGATTCTCACCATGATTCAACATAAACTTTATTGGGAAAAAAAGTTATATCCTCAAAAAAAAAATTTACTATACTATATTAAAATATTAAAAATTTAGGTAACTTGGGGGAACAACAAAGAGAGATTTTGGGGTTTGGTGAATTGAGTGATAGAAGAGTAAATGAAAAAGAGAGAGAGCGGCAGAGCACCTGAACTCAAAATGATAATTGATGGGGTTGGATTTCGGCTGAAATATTTTATGGAGACGATAGAAATGGTTTTAGAAATGATGAATGGTGCAAAAATATACGTATATATAAACATATGTGCATACGTATGTTTATGTTCCTAATGTATATTGCATGTGTAGTAAAAGACAAAATTATAAATCAACTTCTAGATTTGATTTTTTAAAACATGTGTAACAAAAGGTTTTCGCATATTAAAAATTATATATATATATATATATATATATATATATATATATATATATATATATATATATATATATATATATATATATATATATATATATTATAAATTTTTTTTTTTTTTTTTTTTTTTAACATACTATGGACTAGTTGTTGCTATGCTCTAATTGAGCCATATTAGAGGTCATGTCATTATCATTTTTCTTTCTTATTTTTCATATATTTAAATTAACATTTACTCATTTAAGGTGAATTAGAAATTCCATTATTTAACAATCAAAATATCATATCTTTTAACTCTTCTTCTTATAACTAATTTCCCAACTTATTATTACAATTTCTCCAACCATTCTCCATCTCCTTTACCTTTTCATCTCTCCACTACTTTTTGTTGGAATATTTTTATAAAAAGTATAATATATTTAATAAATGTTTATTTAAGTGACTTGATGAAATCAGTTTTCTCTTTACCAAATTCGAAGTCTTTATATTTGTATTAATTTGTGAGTTATTTTGTATATAATGTTAGCATTTGTATGACTGTAAATATTATTGACTATATTAGTGGTTCAATGTATATAGCAATATTTCCTTACCAAATTCATTTCCTAATAAAACGTTTCCTTTCAAATGTTCTGACTTTTCAATAAGGAAAATTATTGACATAAATGAATATTTATTGTTTGATTTATAAGAAATTCAAACTGGTTGTCAATGTTCATAATCCTTTTTTTTTTTTTTGGTATAAATGTTCATAATCCTTAATCCTTAGTATAAGGCTATTTTGTCTCAGCATATATAGAGATATATAGACCACTAGCTATATATGTACGGTGCAGTTTTTTCTTGTCACTTTTTACATGCAGCAACATATTTCCAAAACAAATTTATGGTTTTTTTCCTTTTCTTTTAATGAAAAATATATATCCCTACTACACCATATTTATAGGTAAAATAAAGCACTCTTTGGAGAGCTTCATATCCTACAAGCGGTGTAGGCTTGTATAGATTATCAGCAAGATATCTGGGTTGTTGTAACTTGGGGGCGGCATGAACAATGTTGTTAGTCTACCACACCGAAAATCCCGTAGACGGCATGAGTCGTGTCAAGATAGTGACTTGGTCTATGCCTCAACTCCGTCATCTAAAAATTCATGAATTGACAATAATTTGCTTCTCATGTTATGAGATAACTTTAAAGTATCATCGCGTAATATATCTCAACTGTTCTTTAATTTTATGGTGAATTCTAATTTATGTGATATGTGATTATTTAATTGCTATTTTGAAAATTATTTATTTATCAATTATTTTTCTTAGGAACAAAAATTTGAGACCATACAAATGTTTACAGTACATATGATGTGATTATATATATTCTTGTTATATATATAAATTTGATAAATTATTTGAGAACTTGTTACATATATATTTCTTTTCTATTAATAAATAAATAAAATGCTTCTAGATTTTTATTTGAATTCACTGATTATATATGTATAATAAATTGTTATGGTGGCAATGTAATAACAATTTTGAGGAGAATCATTTTTGGAGGCTTGTAAATCAATTGCAATGACAAAAATCTCAACATGCCCTTCAATGAAAAAGCAATCTAAGAGGCAAGAAAATATGAGATCATGGTAAGGTATCTCTTAATTCATGCCCTTAAATGGAAAGCAATCTAAGAGGCAAGAAAATATGAGATCACAATAAGGTATCTCTTAATTTATGACCTATTTGTGCTAAATTTACTCTACTCTATTCTACTCTCCCTCCCTTCCCCTCAATCCAAACAGATCATTATTCTTTGTATTGACACCATATATATAATAATTTTTTTTTTTTTTTTTTTTTAGAAAACATTTATTTTTTAAGTTTATTTTTTTTTTTTAAACCCAAAAAAAAATGGCAAATTGTACAATAAGCACAAAACAATAAATTTGTAGAGAGTGGGCTAGAAACTAAACTTCAATGAGTTGGACAACAATCACAATAGACTAATTGTTACTTGAAAGAATAAACAAACAGTTTTGGGTAAGGAAAATCCTCCTCGGCAATGTCCAAGGAAGGTTGTTCTCATGTATTTCTGTTAGACTTAACCACAATTACAGTTCTTGAGTGTACAATGATTTTTCTACAGATTATCTGATAATCCTTTTACAATGGGATTTTCCTTCTTTATATTCCCCTTCCTTACTTCATCTCAGCCCTCCACGTGTAGAGCAGATTGCTGGCTTTAATACTTGTCCCATTAGCACCTTCCTGAAATCTTGATGGGTAACTATAAGGCTGAATATTACTATTCAGGTATCACCTCCACATTAATGTAGTCAGAGGGTTAGCTGCAGAGCATTCAATACGGTAGTAGCAGCTTTCTTCTTAGATATTTCCCAACTCTCTTTTGTCTTATCCCCGCTTAATGTTTATCCATGCTAGTATAATCGTCTGTTACTTTATTCTTGATGAAATGTCGGACTTATGACCTCTGCTCTATTCAGCCAAGGAGGTACTTCTCCTCGAACAACATTTCCAATTCCTAATGACCAAACCCTTTCCACGGACCATTGTCCTATAGGCCTCCATCATCATTACTTGTCATCGGACTACTTGATGTCCTCGGACACAGCCCACGGCCCAAAAACCATATTTGAGCCCTTTATCCCTACATATATAATAATATAATTTGGGTCATATGTCAATTTTTTTTTTTTTGTGCGTGACATATAAATACTTTGGATGTATATTGATATTTATCACAATGCATTTTATGGGATTGTTGTCTTATAAAATATGTTGCTTATAGTGTTTATGTAAAGTGAAATTAGTCTCTTTATTTAATTATAATGTTTTAATATTTGATTAAATGGACAATGGTCACTTAAATGAAAATTTTGAAATTAATTTAATTTTCATTTGTGGCTTAAACCGTATTCACTCTATAAATTGATTGAAATGTGTTATTGAGACTTTATTTGTCAAACATATTTAACATATTTAGATGTTTAATTAAAAAAATTTGGGGAGACAAATAATTAGATATCTACATGAGTACTTAACATACAATGAATTTCTATTTGTGAAATTCCCAATCCTATATTGGAGATGTTATTTCATACCCATGCCATTTTTTGAAAATATTATGTGGGATCAAGCTAATATAAAAGAGAATTTGGAAAAGAAAAAAAAAATCATAGTGATTATATTTGCATGAAGTCTTACAAAATTCCAAATATATTTTTGGTGACATTGTGAATAACATTCTCTTAGAGCTCGACGTTTGTATGAAAACTAAATCTGTTTGGAAGTATGTGTGTGTGTGTATATATATATATTTTAAATCTCATGGACTCTTTTCATGAAACCCACATAATGTTGTACTTCTAATTTTTTGAAACTTATTTGAGTGAAGAGTTCACGTACCATTAAAATTTTCAGGTTGAAAATTTAATAATTTTTATGGCATGTTTTTATTTAAATTTTCTCAAATAGTGGGGTATAGAAAATTGAGGAACATGAAATTGAAAGAAAAAAAAAATGCGATTTGAGAAATATTTTTCAGGACTCATAAAACAGTTGATGATAAATTTTAACTATTTGAATTATCTTACAAATTGAGATGAAAATTAATTTTTGTCGTAAGTGTACAAAATGTAACCTTATGAAAGAAATGGCATTCTTATTGTTAAGTGAGAACAATGGTGCCATATCAGGTTGGTATTCCTTTTGTATGATAAAGTTATAATGATACCACAATTTAATTTGATATTATTTTTCGTACCAATGGACTCAAGTAGACACATAAATCTGTGCCAAAAATAAAATGAGAATGAGGTGGTATTCCTATTATACAATTATTGTAAAATGATGCCAAAGTTTTGACAAAAAATATTAAGTCCCTTATGAATGAGAAACTATGGAATTTTTTTTATATATAAGATAGAATTTCTACTCTAGCCTAATCTAAGTGTATATGTGTGTGAAACTCCCTCTTGGAAACTTGAATCTCAACCCTTATCCCCCACATCTCACAAGCACCTATATTTGTAGAGTGACCACCGCACCAAGGATGTGCAGTAGTCAGAAACTATGGAATTTTGAGTTCCTAAATGTGGTTCCTAGTAGTTAGAGACTACTAACCTTATGAGTGGGGAAATGGTGGAAAAATAAATTGAAGTTTGCAAACAATTATGCAAATTTACTTAAAGCATTGCACTTAGTGAATGGGCGAAAAACCAACCTAGTGTATTAACTGCTCACTGAAAGAATAAGATTGAGGATCACAGCATCCCCTACCAAAACATAAATGACTCCAAATCGTACAAACCACCGACATAACCGAATGTAAGTTTTAGTTTCCAAGCCAACCATTATTAGCATGGAGCACCAAGCAACGGCCTCAATGATCAAAGAAATTATCTACAAGATTTAAAATAAAATCATTTTGCACATTCAAATCAAGTTGACTTAACATGTTACTATCATAATATTACAATTGCCTCCAGCTCGAATTGGAGATAAAAATTATCAAAACTGACATTTACCCATTAAACTTTTCAAATCAATTGAAAGCTAAAAGCTATGTAATTTCGAATATGCTTCATTTTGCGTAACATGCTAATTTTTTAAAGTGCATTGTCATGAGGAAAAGATAGTATGCAACGTTATCAAGAAAATATGAAAACCCACCTCAAAAGGAGCTAAGCCAGTTTGTTCATCCAGGTTAAAGATTGAAAAAACCCATCATCAACCTTAATAAAGCCAACAACCCCAACATATAATTGTAATAATTCGACCTCAAACGAAACCGGTTGGCTATGGAATTGTTCTTTATCAGCCATATTCGGTAAGAGCAGAGGCCAAGGAGAACCAAATGAGAAATGGAGATTACTAGGAGTCAATTGCACAAGGTGTGTATGAGCCAAAAGCACTATCTACTGCTTTGGTCCATACCCCAGTTGCTACAGGCTGACAATACCAAATTAACGGCTCAAAAGCCATATTTGGTCCTATTTCAAAAATCTTTGCTTGTGAGGCCACATTACACACTCATATTCTCTTTTGCTAGACACATCTATAGGGTGTTTGACAGAGTTTTGTGCCAACTCAATTCCCTGAAACAATAGCAAACCATATTCATATTTCAAATGGGAAAGAATGGATACAAGACAACTATTTAAGTCCAATTCCATCAATATAACTTGGTAAACATGAAAGAAAAGTAACCTATCTCAATTTTGCGAACAGTAATCTAACTTTTATCAAGGAACAGAAAACAGAGAAAAAGTGAAAGAAAATCCAACATTCCTCCATTTGGTTGCTGACTAGAAGACAGAGGCCAAGAAAAGAATACAGAAACCTGATTCACATCTTCTCATATGTTTATGGAATAGTAGAGTTGAATCCTCTTATAGAAAGTATAGATAAAAGAAAAATGCTAAATGTATTGCAAATTTTACAATTTAGAGCTTAATTACAAAAAAGCAATTTTAATTTTTTTTTAAAAGAATTTATTAGACAAATTTTCATATTATATCATTTATGTGGCACCAATTAAAGTCTTGTCACTAGGTACGTAGTTCAAATTGGGCAGGTTGAGGAAAAAAATTTCGACCAAACTGTCATTGATGGGTTGGAAACATTCCAAATTGTCACCAACCCAGCAACTTCCAAAACCAATGGTTTGATTGAAAATTTGAATGGTTTTGACCTGGCTAATTGGGCAGGTTAGCTTTAGCTGTGTTGTATACTAAACTTTAAAAATTATTTTACCATTTATCATTATGTATATTAATATGTGTAAAATATAGTGTTAAAAAAGGGGAAAAAAAAAATTTTAAAAATTAAAAATAAAAACTAAAACTAAAATTTGATATAGGATAAATTTACTAATGGAAGATGTATATATGCAAGTTGGTTCGGGTCTTAGTGGTTTCTAAAAGGCTCAACCCGCCCGCCACCCGTCTAACCCATCGCTCTAACAGTTAAACTCACCCAACCCGTTTGGTAATCAATATCATATCTTTGTGGGTAGATGCAGTGTGGAGTGGATTGGACAGATTGAACGAGTGATGCAAAGGCCGATGTCACATCAATTTGTAAATTTTTTTGTAGTAACTCTAAACAAAAACAAAATTGACATGGAGGACTGGAATTTTGGAATGGTTTCTGATTTTTGATAAATATTTCACTAAAGGAGCCTCTTCTAGGAAAATGAAACAAATCGAAACTTGCAAAAAGTGTACTTTAGTCAATCATTTATTTCCTTTGCATGAAAAACTTAGAAGTTAAATTCAAATATTATTGGACTGATAATGAAACATTGCACCAGCTAACATCTGTATAACCAAAAGTTTACAATAATAACAAGACCTTAATCCCAAAAGCTGGGGTTGGATATGGATCATCAACACATTAATTGGGATCAGCCCCATATTATTCTACATAAATGATTATAAGATATAGCTGTCTATACTCTATATTATTGATTCCTCCTCTCAATCAACAAGACATTGTTAAGTATCAAGTTGTTGTCATTGTTCCAACATCTCAACATGGTCCCAATCTAAAGATCTACCCTCAAAATCATATTCTAATTGTTGATGCTGGTCGTGAGCTAACCTGCTTATCACAGCAAGACCTGCAACAAAAAGATAATATTAGAGAAAAGCATATGGGAACATATTTATTCTTCAACTATCAAAGTTTTCAATCAATTAAGAATTCCAATAAAAATCTCTTCTAGAGTAAAAAACAAAAGGAAACCAAGTTTTAATAATATATTCTCCATATTTGGGAAAATTCAATTCATCAAGATCATAGAGGGTTCCCAAAATAATGGAGAGGAAAAAAAAAGATTATCTAAACTTAAGAGCTAAAATATGTTTCAACTATTGTGAATACAAAGGCACAGAGACTTAATTAATATATCTTACCAAAACAGTTACATTAACAATTGAGTTTGAGTTCATATGGTTAAGCATTGATTGAACTTGCAGATAAAAAAATATAACAAGACATAAATGCTGAGAATATAATAATTTCTGGTTAAGTAATGAAGAAAAAAATAAACAAATGAGCCATTACTAGAAGCACCATATACAAATTCTGAAACATGAAAAGCTTCCATGGGAGTAGGCATATATTTACATAAAAGCCCGCAGATGGAACTTGGGTATGCTGAGATATTAAAACTGACCTTCAATGATTTTGTAGAGAGAAGACCACCATCTATCTGTAGAAACCTGGTATTGATTTAGTGTCTCATCTATAACTTGGTCATGCTTCCCCTCCAAAACTCCCTGCAGTGTTATAACTGCATCCTTTGTTTTCTTGAGTATATTGTTGTTGTCTTCAATGTGTAACCTCTGAAGCTCATCTTGGGAAGAAGTGAGGCTAACAGCTAGGGCAAACTGGGCAGCAGCAGCCCAGCGGGACAAAGGCAACCTTCTACTTTGGCCATCTGGCTGCTTGGTTTCTTCTTGACTGGACTGGTTTTCTTTACCTCCGAATGCTAAGCTACGTAAATACTGAGCATTTGTAGGCCCTGTACTTTGGATCATCCTAGAGAATGCACTTCCTTCATTTGATAGAAGTTCCTCTGGATTATCATATTCTAAAACCTGAAATCAATGGTACAAAGTCTTAACTGAGACCAAAAACAAATGAAAGATCAATATTTACATCAGCATGAAATTTGCAAGCTGATTGTTGTGTTTGGTTGCTCAATCTTGTTTTATGGATCCTATAAGTTGCAGGGTTAATATTCCACAAACCCAAATATTCCTATCAAGTAGGAACACTTCGCAAGAATAGCCTTAATGAGGGCATACCTGACCAGCATCAAGTACAAGAATTCGATCAGAGTCAATGATTGTATTTAGCCTGTGAGCAATAATGAGCATTGTGCAGGATTTAAATTCTTCACGAATAGTTTTCTGGATAAGCGCATCAGTCCTAACATCAACAGCTGCAGTTGCTTCATCAAGAACAAGAATTTTTGATCTTCGCAACAATGCTCTAGCAAGACTTAACAGCTGCCTCTGTCCAACACTGAAATTTTCTCCTCCCTCTGAGACCTTGACACAACTCAAGTGAAAGTACTTTCTGGTTAGCATTGGTAATACTTCTTTTATTTCATCGTACTATAGTTGAAGCAAAATGGTAACTTAAAATAGACCTCTTTCCTCCAACTAAATTTTTCCCCGTATGCATTTTCTTTATATCTTTTCAAAATGAAATTGGAGTCAGGGACGACTAAACAAAAATTTAACTAGACACTTCAAGCACCACTTTTCTTTATCGATTTATTTCTTTAAAATATTTTTATATGATGCAAGTGTAAAAATGGTTTCTGATATGAATTTATTATTCTTTTCTTATCATATAGAAAGGTAAAAAAAGACAAGTCAGTGAATGATTGGAATTTTTACTGTAATGAGGTAGCTTATTAAACTCAGGATTTCCACTGGTCATTTGCCTGTAGTTTTTATCCCCAAATTTAGAGCTTGTGTAAAAGACACCAATCTATCTTCTTCAAAATTCTGCGATTCATCCAGCCTACAAAGACTACAGTCTGACCTTGATTTCTCACTCTAAAGAACCCTAGAATCCCTAGAATAGAAACGTAGCATAATGCACCTATTATTAGCCTCCAAATCCACAGCCAGATATGTTACAATTCATGAACTACTGTTAACAGCCATGAACCAGATCTGCTTTCGTCCTTTCCTTGTCTTTTTTTGAACTACCTTATGACTCCATAAATAAACCTCATTCCAACCTATTTTTCCAACCTTTTCCACCACAAACCCTTGCCTACACAATCCTAATTTCCCACAAATAACTGCTGCCAGGGAAAATTCCAGCAACCAAAAATTCTAATGTCATACAATTTAGCCCTACCATTGTTTGCTCTATATTACAAACCGTTGGTACTGACAGGTAACATATCAAGGGATTTACAAGAAGTTTACAAGCACAATAACTTGGAGTGCAATCAATGACCCACATTTAGGATGTATCCTAGTACAGAACAAATCCATTTTTATGTTCTAAACCCTAGAAACCTTGATCATTAAAATTAAGGATAGTTGGATACCTCAGCATCCAGACCGAAACAATTCTTCCTGATGACATCCTTTAGATTTGCCCTTTCTAAGGCCTCCCAAAGGTCAGCATCATTGTGCTCACTGAAAGGATCAATATTGAAACGGACAGTTCCTAGAAAAAATAAGATAACCATTATAATGATGTATTTCAAATTTGGAAGTTTTGTGACCACATTTTTTTTAAAATCAAACGCATTAAATTTCATATAAACAAAAGTTTGTTTCCTAATTCAGCCAACTTGTGTAAACAGAAGATTTGGACTCTGTTTGCAACATGCATATGCTGAATTCAGTTGGAGCACTACTGAGTACAAAAAATCAAAACATAACAACCCAAGAACAAGAGAAAGAAGCATATACATAGAACTATATGCATCTAGACATACAAATGCAAATGCACCAACACATGAAAAAGACACTCTCAGTCACTTCATATGTCATTAAGAGGAAAGCAATCAAATATGCACCATATGATAACCATTCAGTTAGCACATAAATGTTTCTGAAACATATACCACATATACATTTGTATGGTCATAAATAATAAAAATAATAATTACAGAAATAGGAAATATAATCATTTCAAACCATTTACTATAAGGCTGCCTAAGTATGCATACCTGAGAAAAGAACTGGAGATTGTGGTATGATACTAAGAACTTTCCGCAAATCTGTTAGTCCTAACTTACCAATATCACAATCATCAATCAATATTCGTCCTCTTTCTATTTCTACTATCCGAAATAATGCATTAAGCATGCTAGACTTCCCTGCACCAGTTCTTCCAACTATCCCTAGCTTCTCACTTGGAGGAACTGTAAAGGACAATCCATGCAAGACAGGAGGAAGTTCAGGCCTGTAGCGCATGACAACATCCTCAAACACAATTGTTCCAGATGAAGGCCAGCCAGGTGGGGGACGGTTGCTTTCAATGATAGCTGGAGCCTCAGAAGGCAAATCTACATATGTGCCAACACGCTCAACAGAATTTAAACAATTTTCAGCCCTACTTGCTTGCCTCAGAACGCCACTTAATAGACTTGTTATATTTAAAGAATAACTGAGAAGTAGACCCATTTTAGATGCAAAAGCTACCCGGTTTTCCTCTCTTGCATTCTGCAAGACAGCAAAAGTTGCTGTCAACCAAATCATGACGCCTCCTAATGTTTCCAACCTTATGGTGAGCCAACGATTTGAACTGATATTCACGAGAGTGAATCTGATATTATTGTCCATAGACTTCCCATTAATGTTGGCCATCCGATCATATGCCTTATATGCACGAATGGACGACAAACCATTTAACGCTTCTCCAAATTGTGCATAAACAGGAGATCTGGTAATGGAATCCAAGCGTTTCACTTCACGGGATGTGCTCTGTAATAAAACATATACGATAAAAATAAATGAAGTGGAATAGGAATATGGTGAGGTGAGGTGAGGTGTGGTGAGGTGAAATTATTAGAAACATAGAATATATATATATATATATATATTGCTTGCTAACAGTTAAATATTAATGTACTAGTATGAAGACAAGTTTTGTACCCAGGCTTGCACTTTCATGCCAATAAAGCTCTTCTTCCAAGGCTAGGTGCTATCACATTTTTTTCCTCCAATTTATTTGTCAGAAACAATTTCACAGGATAAAGGGAAACAAATTTACTCAACCTAGGTGATAATGTAAATAGATGGTTTCTTTCCTTCTTCTGGTACATGCTTCCAACAGGGTAGATTGGGTTTACATAGTCCTCGTTGTAGGGATAATTTAATTTAGGAAACGCTTAACATGCACTAAAATGAGAAAATGAATATTTCCATGACAATACCCTAAGTGGCTGATACCTAGTGATAGAATCTCTCAGCATTAATTCTCAGAAAATCAGAATCTCACGTCCAAACAATGTCAAACATGTGAAAGAGCAAAAGACAAAATCAAAATGGTATACTGAACCTACCTGAGGCAAGCAAGTAGGGCTGAAAGTTGTTTAAATTCTGTTGAGCGTGTTGGCACATATGTAGATTTGCCTTCTGAGGCTCCAGCTAGCATTGAAAGCAACCG
>Ga0115851_101289_pt1 | contig 12414 bp, 11 predicted proteins | sample InSIn2gowninarea_FD_83865 | JGI IMG/M metagenome (GOLD analysis project Ga0115851, IMG submission 83865)
TGTGAGAAGCAATCTTTAAAAGCTTCCCAAAATGAAGAACTAGGAGAAAGTTTAGTAGTGAAACCATATTTTGGAGGGAAAGTAGCTTTTTCAGGAAAAGGAAGGGGCAATCATATGGTTGCAAAGGACCATTAAAGTGATTCATATGTGGTGAGCCTCATAAAGCACTATATGTTACATAAAACCAAAAAAGGTTATTGTTCATAGAGGAAGAAGACCTTGTACTAGTAGTTGAAGCTGAGACTAGAGAAAATTTGATGCTTTAGAGGACATTGGCATCCAGAACTAAAGAAGATTTGAAAGTTGATTAGAGGAGGAAAAACATTTTCAGAATGGAATGCAAATGCAAAGGTAAAGTTTGCAAAGTAATCATAGATAAAAGTTCTGATGATAACCTGGTAAGTGCAGAAATGCTACAAAGATTATAGCTTGGTTGCATTCTAAAGGTAAATCCATATAAAATTTCTTAGCTAAAAAATAATCATAGTGTATTTGTAAATGAATCTTGCATGGCCATTTTTAACATTGGACCTTATGAAGATGAAATTTTATGTGATGCGGTAGTAATGGATGCATGCCACTTGTTATTAAGGAGGCCTTGGAAATATGATTGGTCATCACATCATGATGGTAGAGAGAAAACTTTTGAAGTGCAATGTAATGGAAAGAAATACCTTCTAAAGCCTTGGAAAGAGGAAGTGACATCCAAGTTATCAGCTTTATCCCTTGTGATAATGTAGTATGAGAGGTTTTGCAAAGAGGAAAAAGTGGATGTTTTCTATTTGTTATGTCCAATAGAAGGAAGGGAAGTAAAATAAGTTGAAATATCACCATAAGTGCAAAGATTATTGGCTAAATATTCTGATGTAACTCTAGCAAAGCTACCAACTAATTTACCTCCCTTACGTGGTATTACTCACCATATTGACTTGGTTCTAAGATTCAAAATTCCCAACCAAGCAACTTATAGACTAAGCCCACATGAGAATGAAGAAATGAGGAGACAAGTATCATAATTATTATCTAAGGGATTTATAAGGGAGAGCATGAGTCCTTGAGCCACACCACCAATATTGTCTCCTAAAAAAGGAAGCAAATGGAGGATGCGTGTTGATTCTTGAGCTATGAAAAATATCATAGTGAAGCATAGGTACCTTTTACCTAGGATGGATGACATCCTTGACTATCTAGCCAATACCAAGATATTCTCCAAGATTGATTTGAGGAGTGGTTATTATCAAGTCTAAATTTGAGAGGAAAATGAATGGAGGACATGTTTCAATACCAAGTATGGTTTATACGATTGGCTCGTAATGCCTTTTGGCTTATCTAATGATCTTGCCACCTTTATGTGAACTATGGATAAGGTATTTAGACCCTATAGTGGAAAAATTGTAATTATTTATTTTGATGGCATTTTGGTTTTTAGGAAAAATTTAGAATAGCATGTAAGACATTTGAAGCTAGAATTTGATGCATTAAGGTCAAATAAGTTATTTATTAACCTTGAGAAGAGTGAATTTTGTGGAGACGTTCTAGTTTTCTATGGAAATGTGATTTCAAATGGAGTAAGCATGGGTCTAGAAAAGATTAAGGCCATACTTGAATATCCTACACCTCAACGAGTTACTAATGTTGTGGCGAATGCTTTAAGTAGAAGGTGTCATCTACTTCTCATAATGAAATAGTAAGTTATTAGATTTGTAAAAATGAAGGGGGAGTATGTTACTGATCCTTATTTTTGCCAAATTATGGAAACTCTTAGCTGTTAAGAGAGTAATGATTTATACCTAGAATACTTATTTCTTGATGGTTTTCTTTTAAAAGGATAACAACTTTGTATCCTTGTAGGCTCCAAGATAGAGTAGATGATTAGGGACATGCATTCAAGTGGTTTAGGGGGTGATTTTGGTAGGGATAAGATTCATGGCTTAGTGGGTAAGAAATCATTTTAGCCTCAAATGAGAAAAGATATAAACAAATTTATCTTTACATGTGGAATTTGTCTACTTTTTAAAGGAGGGAAGCAAAATATAGGATTAGATACACCCTTACCATTACCTAAGAAACTATGGGATGAAATATCCATGGATTTTTTCTATAGACTACCTCGTACTAAAAAAGGATACGAGTCCATTTTTGTAGTGGTAGATCGATTCTCTAAACTAGCCCACTTTATGGTATGTAAGAAAACAAATGATGCTAGTAGGACTGATGATCTATTTTTCAAAGAGATAATGAAGTTGCATGGATTACTAAATTCAATCACTTGTTATCGAGATACAAAATTTTTTAGTCATTTTTGAGGTACTTTATGGAGGAAAATTGATAACAAACTATAGTATAACTTAGCATATCATCCTCAAACTGATGGGTAAACAAAGATAGTGAAGAGAAGCTTGGGAAATTTGCTACGGGTCCTAATTGTTGGGAATCCAAGGAAATAGGATATAGTGTTACCATAAGCTGAATTTGGTTTCAATTCTAGTATAAATAGGTTTACTGGAAAGTCCTCTTTCTATGTTGTTTATGAAGATGATCCAAAGAAGATAGTTAATTAAATTGAGCTTCTGGAGGAAAGACGTGTGAGTCAAGTTGTAAAAAATTTTGTGAAACATATGGATGATGTGCAACAAGAAGTGAGGCAAACATTAAAAATTAGTAATAAGAAGTATAAGAACAATGTAGACCTACATAGGAGAGCAAAATTATATCATGAAGGAGATGAAGTCATTATTTATCTTCACAAGGAAAGATTTCCAGCAAAAACTTACCATAAGCTACAACCAAAGAAAATTGATCCTTAGATAGTTCTTATGCAAATCAATTAAAATGCATACTAAATTTGACTGCTTGGAGAACTTGATATCAGTCTAATTTTTAATGTTGTAGATGTATATCCTTATCATGCTGGTATTGAAGAGATACAAGAAGATCCTAAGGAGGACTGGGTCCAATAGCTACCACAAAAGAAGAGAGAATATATTGAGAATATAGTGGTTACTAAAATTACTGCTAATAGACCAAATAGTTACAAAATGTATTTTGCCAAATGGCAAGAGTTAGCAGATTCCAATAAATCTTGGATCACAAAGCTTGAACTCATCATGTTTTCTTATCAGGATGCTTCTAAACTAGGAGGTTCAAAAATTTTAAAATAAGGGGAGGATAATGCAGTGGAGAGTGCAAGCTATTGACTTCTTGCATGGTTTTTGTTTGATAAATTTAAATTTCTATTTTCCTTAAATAGTTTTTATTTATTTAAATTGAAATGAAATAAAATGTTATTAATTTTCAAAAAGCATTTAATGTGATGGAAGGGACTGAGAATATAGAATCATGAAAGTTATAATTTGGTGTTCCAAAGTGCTCAACCAAATAGAAAAATAGAACTAAATTCAATTAGTGCAAAACATGCTATATAAAGATGAGGAATCATCCATAAGATAGACTCTCTCTTAATATTTCCTAGCATAGGAGGCTGATGAATCACTACTTAAAATGTTATTGATCTAGATTCATAAAGATTTGTAAATGCACTATCTAATGTAAAGTCTAGGAAATGTTGGTCCTCACATGTGAAAAATAGTGATAAAAAAATGAGTCACCACTAAAGAGGTAGTAAAATTTTCCTCAAATATCATAGTAAATCAGACAACAGAAAATGAAGAGATGCAAAGTTTGTACTTTCCCTAGGAAGTAAAATTAACATATTTTCTCCTCTCTTGATATATGGTGATCTGTCTCAACATGGAGTTGGTGGGAGCACACTCAAAGCTACCCAATGGAGATTTGCCTGTCATGTGTGATAAATTTTTACAGGTATTGAAGAGGTATTATTCAACCATATCAAATATAGAGAAAGTATTATGATAGAAAGTGTTATGATAGAGATTTTTAGATAACATTGTATAATTTGCATAGAGATTTATAGATAATATTTGGGATTGTGAATAGAAAATAAATATAAAATCTTTCTTTTAAGTATTAATGTTAAATAAACACTAAGTTGTTGTTATTATTATCAGGATGAAACATGATTTAAAGTTGTTCTCTCATTACTACACATACCAACATTTGAAAATTTTATTTATAGATGTGACCATATGTAGTTTTTAGCATATTTTGTGGATGCAAAATTCTATTGTAATGTAAATAAGCCATTACAATTTCATGGAATCATGTTAATTGAACTCATTACTATGAAAGACTTAGAAGGTTGTATTTTGTAATGTTCCAAAATATTTCCAACCTTGATATTTCAAATTTAAGTTTTGTTATTATGTATGGGCTTCTAAGGGGTGGGTTAGTGTGTTTTGAGAATTTTTATTGTTAGTATAAGTGTTTAGGGATTTGGTTATGTATCTACACTAGTTTTGGGATAGTACAAATGTATTAATAAATATCATTGACTTGGTAAACATTTTTATCTAGATGGTTGGGTTGATAAGGAAGTATTAAATGTATATAATATTTGTAATTACCATTTTGGTATGAGAAATGTTATGAAGTCAATGTTCAAGGTAATATTTAATATTTTTGTAATTATTATAGGAGAGGATTTGTTACTATTATGGGCCAAACTTTTGGAATTATCAAGAGGCTTAAATTAAGATTTCTAGGATTATTTAACAAGAAGAGTTGGTCATTCTTAGGGGGCTGGTTTTGGTAGAGAGCTTGCTTGCTTTTGGGCCTTAGTATTCTAATATGGATATTTTAGAGGGGTTTCCATTAGATATGATCTAATAGAGGTTGGATGAGAGATCTAAAGACTATGTACCCATTTCATGATAAATCCATTCAAGGTCTATATTTGTATTTGCATGCTGGAAGTTTCAGGATTTGACATAATAATTTTGCATCATATCATTTTGTTAGGGATTTTGAGGAGTTCATTTGGGGTTCCATGTATGCAAACTATAATAGTGACTACATCAGTACCAGATTACTATTCTTGTAAGGGTTTATTTACCATATTGAGGGTGTTACAATTGTTCTTTTAGTTTTGTTAAAGTGTGTTTAGTGATATCTTGGAATTTTAATTACATATAAGTGTAATATATTATCTCTAATTTGTTGTAGTTGCAATTTATGTTACTTGAAAAGAGAATAAAAATATAAAATCAAATTTGGTTCTATTGTGTTATTGTGGATTTGAATAAATTTGTATTTGATTTGTTTCAAGTGGTAGTAGAGATGGATTCTTATCATCCTATGAAAAAGGGAGGATTTTATCTTTGCAATGGATAGATATCAACTATGAATTTTTGGTGTTATGGATAGGATGGAACAAAGACTTAAAAAACTAGGATCATAAGAGGTTGATCTAGGGTTTATGTTTACTAATGAACTAGATGCCCTAATTATGGAGTATGAAGGAAAAGTGTATGCCATATTTGAATAATATAAAGGAATATATGAGAATTTCAAAAACCTAATTTTGTTTGAAAATTACAAAGTTCATGCCAAGGGAGGTTAATCATAAAATACACCTAGATATACACTTGGAGAGCCTATATCTACACTTGAAAAGTTGAGATCTTCATTAATAACATTGAAGCAGCAGAAAGAGGAGGTAAGTATGATTGAGTTTCAAATTGACTCCATTAGAATGCATGCATCTAATCAAGGTGTTCAATTAGCAAATTTGGATGTAAGTGAGGAAAAATATAATAAAAATTATAAGATTATTACTTATCTTAATGACACTAGTGGAAGGAAAGAAAATTTAAAATTTATTGGGATCAATAATACCACTCCAAAAAAAATATGTTGCTCATTTCAATTCAATAAATAGTTACAAATGCTTTTACCATATCAGGAATGATAGTTTAGAGGATGAAAGACATACTTTAATGCCATATATGTTTCAATTTGACATTCAAATAAAATCTATAAATAAGTGTGTTCATGAAAGCTTCAACTTTCTTGAATTAGAGATAGAATAATTCAAAGAGATGATCACTCATGATGAGAAAAGTGTACCTTATGATTCTAATTACACAAATGACTATTGGATAGATTTTGAAATTGAGTTGGAAAATTTTCTACCTAGTGTACCACCATGGAAGGGAACTAGGGAGTCTTCATTACATTATTTTACTATTTTAACACATGATACAAATCAATCAATACAATCAACATGGGAAGAGGACATCTAATCCCTAGGACATTATTTATGCCTTAAGAAGAGATGAATTTTTCATGATGAGATAAATAAAAGGTGTGAAGTATATTATTAATTTTGCAGATATTTTGATAACATTATAGTGATTTGACATAATTTTATCTCTCATTGGATAATTGGAAAGATATTTTTTGAGATAGCATTCTTGAGACATGATAAGTTGACATATGAGGATGTATCCTTAAAATTTTATTAAGCTGAATTTTAGATTAATGGAAGCATTATTGATGCCATTTTGGTCTATTCCTATTGAGTTTCCTTCTATTATCTTTTTGAAGAATATGGATAACATTATTGGTGATACATATTGCTACATTTTGGTGGGCATTCACATCTATCACATTTATATGATTTTGGACTACATCTTTCATAAAATCTATTTTTGAATTCTTATAATTTCAAATACCAATTTTGGGAGAGTGTACCATTAAGGTGTTGAGATTGTGGGGTGCATCATGGATAAGATCATTTGCTATAATCTTCACACTAGGAAAGTGAATTTTGTACATTTTTTATTATTATGGAATATCAGTTACCACTCTTTTTTAAATCTTAAAATGTATAGAAGTAGGAGCATGGTATGGCATTCCCTATCAAATATCTTTTATAAGTTGTTGAGTATACTTATTATTATTATCAATAATATCTCTCAATTTCATCTATCTAAAGAGATATTATGTTCTGAACTCTATAATACTTTTTATATTTATGTACATGATCTAAATTTATAGGAAGGACAATGTAAATGATGTTCTTCTACTTTTGTCATGAGATGGGTGTCATCATTCCAGGTAAAGCGAGGGGAAGATATGGATGTAAGCAACCATAGTTCCAACTATTTAAAATCTTATTAAATTTTATCACTAATATAATCCAATATACTCTTTATTACACCATATATTGAGGATTTATATACTTCATAATGAGGTATACCCATTCTACATTTTATAAACAACACTTCATTTTATTTATTGATTTATTATGAAAGTTTGCTTATTATCTACATTTTTATTGAAGTTGACATTCTTTGTTAACAAACCTTAGATTTTTGTTAAACTTGCACTTCTTTTATGAAGACTAAACCCTAGAGAGATCTTAAATAAATAATAAGATGCATCCTTAGTATATTTTGTATTTTTGACTAAACATGCTTTACCTTTGGTGGAACAACCTAAAATTACAAAATCTAGAAGTAGGGTTTAGTTTTATTTGGTAAAAAATAATATTGAAATTCTACCACATCAATAAGAAATGATTCAACAAAAGGAACCTACACAATAAGAGAAAATAGAAGAACAAGTAGTAGATACAACATTGGAGCTAATAGAAATAAGAAAACAAATGAATGAAATGTAAGAATTATGATAGATAAAGAATATAGTAGTGGATCTGAGCAAGGTAATGATTCATGAAGTGAAAAAAAAGAATGAAATTTTGAATAAATCGAAAAGATCAATTAAGATTACCGTAGTGGGTCATAAAACACATATAGAATTGTATTGAGAAATTTCGAAGAGGCCATGATCATAAATATAAAAGTATAAATGACCCCATATCCATCTTACGTAGATCTAGATATTCTACCACCAAATGTATTATTAGTAACAAAATTGATGTTAGTAAATTTGGCTCAAATAGTTGAACATTTTATTATGGATCCAATGACTTATCAAGTAATTCACAACCTTTACCAAATAAATAAAATAATTTATGTATGTCATAAGTAAAACCAATATGCTTAAATAGTTTTATTTATAATTTGAATATGATAATGTTCATTTATCTCTAGCTTTAGTAAAATCAAAGAAAGGCAATAATGATGATAATGTCTCTACCTATAATAAGGGTATAAATAGTGTTGTTAAAAATATTTTTCAACCTAATGATAATCTTACAACATAAAATTTCTCTTCTAGAGTTATTATCTATTAGAATAGCCTGAAATCTCAATCAAATTAGCAAATAGATTAATAAAATATGGATATTCAATAAATTAATATAAGAGATAAAGGAAAAAAATTATGATAGAACTAGAAAAAGAGAAATATGTGGATAAATAAGTTAAATATTTATTAAACAAATCATATTTGAAAAAAAATATATTGGATTCAAGAAGAATATGATTTTAGAATGTAAGTTCTTATGGATCGACAAGAATTAGAAGGCTTTCAAAAAATAATTGATAAACAATGTCTGGATAATATATGTAAGATTCTAGATGACATAGATTATATTTTATTATTTGAAACTAAAATAGTTAAAAGTATAATAAGCAAAAAATCAAATAGAAAATATAATACCTCCTCTGATTGATAATGATTTTCCAAGTTTAAAGAAATCTTTATGTAAGAATGTTGATAACAAAGTATAGATAGAAAGAGTAATATTAATTTCACTAAATTTGACTATTCTTAAGATCCTAAGGTGAATATAATAAAATATCAATAAGACAATATTGAATACATAAATAGTGAAGATATACTTGCCAAGTTATTTCATATTAGTTTGAAAAAAAAAAATTATTGTAAAGGTACTATTACCTTCTTGAAATGCATTTTGATAATTACAAATCTCTTGTTTGTAAATTTTTGAAACCTTTTAAGCATCATATCAAAACTCAACTAACATTTAGAGATTAATAAAAAATATAAGAAAAATGAGAAATAAAATTCTACTGATTTTATAAAAGGATGGAAAAAGCTAGGAAATACAATAGTCATTGATGAATATACGTTAAAAGGTAATTTTAATGAATTATAAGTTACCTTAATTTAAACTTGAAGCTATCAGTTACAAGGATGAAAATTTACATAAAATGATTGAGAAGTTGTTATAAAAGGTATCATATGTTATACTTTCACCTATTCTAAATACCATAGTGATCAAAAACTAAAGTATACCAAGCAATATGTTAAAAAGGATTAGAAAGATTCAAAATAATGATAGTAAAGGTTGAAAAAAAGAGAATCAATGAATTCAAAAATAAACCTAGAAGAAAGTACATAAACTTTTCATAAAATATTTATATTATTCTGGATACTTTAGTTAAATAAGATCTCATATAACTTCCTTTAATTAAGTAATATTATTTCTACAAATAACATTGAGAATGTTAAAGATTTGAAGAATTTTACAATTGCCATAGAAATATAGGATATCAAACTAAGAGTTGTAAATTTCTAAGAGATGTTATTCAAGATTTGGTACACCAAAAAGTTATAAAGTTTTATGATAATAGGAAAAGTGAAAAAAAAAACCCAAAAAATATATCAAATATATCCTTATAACCAAAATTTAGGATTTTTTACCAATCCATTGCAAAAAAGAGATTGTCAAAATAATCAAGTAAAATAAGTAATTTGAATAGTAGTAACATGTTAGGATCTTTAAACACATTTTAGATAGAATTTCATATCAATAGGATATTGCTAGTTTCTTTATGATATAGAGTGAAAGTTTAATCAAAATATTTCTTAGAAATATGTTGAAGTGTAGACCACTAATGATGTAAAACCATGCAAATATACCATCAATATTGTTAAATCATCCAAATAGTACATAAAAAATCCTACAAAGTTTTCAACATATCAAGGTGTTATTTGTTAAAATTTTCTTATTTTTTTGAAAAATACATTTAGGAGTATTTTCTTCCATTCTATGTTTGCATGCATTTGAAAAACTAGAAATACAACCTAGAAACAGAATATAACATCATCACTTAGTTCTTGATAGTAAAAATTTTAAAAATATATACAAGGAGAGAGATTCACAAAATTGTGATTGCAAAAACTAACAAAATAGAATAACTACATTGTTTCATATATTTTCATTGAATAAGAGTTATAAGTTTTTGCATAAATATATGGTGTTTAGTATGAAATAAAAAATTGCATTCAATCATTTGTTCAAAACTAAGTATAGTGAATACAAGTTGTTAATTATTTTATAGTAATTATTTGAATTTAAATGTTGTAATTTGTGATAATTTTAATAATATGTTATTAAACATATTGAAAGAAAATATATTATGACAAAGTTATTGATTAAACATAGTTTGCCACCCACTTTTTGGCTCAATCCTATATCACATAACCCTCACTATCTTAGGATAAATATGGTATTATGTTATATTTTCATTAGTACTTATGATCTACCTATTTTACTTCTCATTTGTATTTCTCTTATTTTTTAGGTTGGACTACCAAAAGTTGTATTAACATCCAACTTAGGTGCATTTAGGTATATTCATAAACTTATAAATTGAGAATTATATGAATGGAAAGAATATCAAGAATTTATCTCAATAGGATTGTACATATATCTTATAAACTTGCATGTGTTTGTCAACATCAACAATCAAAATTAAATTTGTTATACTCAAGAGATATTTCCTACTCCTCCATGAAACATATAATATCTTGCTATATTGATCTACTAGATACATAATTGGTTTGATTATTCTCCACAAGAATCCCAACACTAGGTCATATTACTTCTCAATTTTAGTACTATAGACACATACACTTCCAAAATTAACATTAGTATTCTAGGTTATCCCTAAATGTCAAATGAAGTTAAAGCAACAACTCAAAGATCATCGAGGTAAATCAATAAGTATTTTTTCATTCCCCTCTCATAGGTTTGTCAAGTTATTCAATTAAGTTCTATTATTACTATCTTACTCATTAGTTATTGAATGATAGTAGGAAATTACTACTTTTTCTCATTAATTAAAGTAGTTATAATTACATCATCCTTTATTATAATTTAGGGATGCATTTTATCATCTACTTATTGGTGAACCCTATGCTTTTATATTTTTCATGTCTTCAAGTTAGGATTTGATATAAAAAAATTGATCCAAAACAAATACTAGAATATTGATGATCCCAATTGTTCTAAAGATGATTCCAATATTAATTATCTCAATGATTCCAAATATGATTCCCATATTGATGATCGTAATGATTCTATAAATTATTCTAATATTCATTATTCATTATCCTAATGATTTCAAAGATGATTCTAATATTGATGATCCTAATGATTCCAATATTGATTGTCCTCATAATTTCAAACATGAGTCCAATTTTGATGATCTTATGATTCCAAACATAATTTCAAATATGATTTAGATGAGCCTGATGATTTCAATTATTATTTTGATTATTCTAATGATGATATTGCTCGTATTGAACAAGAAACTAATCATGATGATATCCATGAAAATATACTTTCAAATGATAATCTTATTTCTACTCATAATATTTTTACTATGTTCATTCATGATATTACTTGGTATTGTTGATTTACTTGAAATGAAAGATCCATAAGTTCTCACATGCTTGAAAAAATATCTCATTACTAAAAATTTATTTCTCTAGATTCATTAGTGACATTGATAATAAACATGTCCTATATAAGGCATCCAAGATATATTAACTCTCATATTATTTGGTAAATGAAGAGAATGATTTATTAGTTGAAGAAAATGATACTATTGATATTGATACAAGTAATGAAAATGAGGATATTTCCAATTATACATCTATGAGAAAGAAAGAAATAATGGAATCATTTTATAAAATCCCTATAAATCATAAAACAAATGTTCAAAATTTTCTTGGCAAGAGGATTCATAAAATAAAAAAAGAAAAAATAAAACTTTGAGAATAAAAATAAACTTCATTGGTATAGAGAAAGTAATTATTGCTTATATCATCAAGTCAAATATCAATCAATTGATTCCTGTATTAGGGTGAAGAAAGAATTATTTAAGCTCCTAAAAACCAAAACTATATGATACGAGGAAAGAAAACTACACCATGAAGATGAACCTGTTGTAGATGTTTCTCTTGAGGAAGAAGTATAACTTTAAAATGATATAATTTCCAAGGGAATTGAAAGTACTCATGATGATACTTTTCTTGATACTAATGCTACAAATGAAATTTTTCAATATATTGATGACTTGATTTGTTTACTGATCAAAAGTATGAATATCCAAAATAATTTATCTACCTAGCATCATAATACAATAAATAGGGAACACTATTGAATATTGTTAATAATATCATTAAGAAATATCCTTAAGTGAATATCATTACAAAATATCTTGAAGTTATTCAAGAGCTTAAATATTTCATAGCATATATGATGCAAACATATGATACATTAAAACCTAATTTAACAAAGATTTTTTAATCTTTGCATCTCATGTAGCATAG
>Ga0115851_101499_pt1 | contig 12401 bp, 9 predicted proteins | sample InSIn2gowninarea_FD_83865 | JGI IMG/M metagenome (GOLD analysis project Ga0115851, IMG submission 83865)
CATTTCATCCAAATACAATGATATTGAGATGTTGGATGGCAGTGACTTAAGGAGAAGCACATAGACACAAAGGAATTCGGATTTGAAGAGAGATAGCAAGAAAGACAATTTCAGTGGCATTTTCTCTTGATTCGGACTATGAAGGCCTCTTAATTCTGACTGTGGAGACAACAAAATATGGATTGAAGCATAAAAACTTGGACTTGAACATTTGGTGTGTGGCTATTTGCAATCTGTTTGGAAGCATTGAAGTGGAGCATCTTTAAGCATTGTTGAAGCCATGATAAAGTAGTTTTTTTGAGACATGAAGAAGGGATAATGTGCTAGTTGATGATAAGGCATCAATCCTTCTATCTTGAGTAAAAAGAAGAGCACTATGACAAGGGGAGTAACATAACCATGAAGATCTACTATTCATAAAGAACAAAAGCAATTTGATAGCGGGAGTAGTTCAACAGGGGGAGTCCTTGAGCACTCCTTTGCCATTGATGTCAAAGGGGGAGATTGTTGATCTAGATTGTCATTGATGTCAATATGGAAATATTCTAGGATACTAAATGATGATAGGAAGCTAAGGAGAAGTAGAGCAGATCCGTGAAGAAATAGGAGTAAGAAGCCAAGGATTAAAGCCATCAACGAAGCCATTGGAAAGACAATGGAAGCCATTGGAAGTAAAGAACAGGAGCAGTCAAAGAAGGGATATTGGAAGAGTTCATCAGAAGTAGTAGATCTGTGAAGTAACAAGAGCTATCAAAGAAGAGCTATTGGAAGTTAAAGGAAGATCTATTGGAGCAAGAGAAGCATATCAGAAGAGGTCATCATAAGTAGTTTATTAGAAGCCATCATGAAGCCAAAGTGTAAGAGGAAGAGGTCACTGGAAGCCATGAGAAGAAAAGAGGAATACGTAGCGAGGAAAGAGCCAAAAATAGGAACACATCATCGAAAGAACAACTATCGGAAGAGCGGAAGAGTGAAGAGAAGCCATAGGAAAGCCAGGCCATGAGAAAGAGTCTGTTACAAATTGTTCTTATTAAAATATCGCATATGCTTAAGAGTAAGAGTCATATCAGATATATCGCATGAAATATCGAAGGAACCAACATAACAGAGGAGTTAACAGTGTTATCGGACCTGACTACTCCAATAGAACACACTCTATTGTTATATCGCATCTGCCATACTGGAACTTCTACATCAGAAGTTAAGTAATGCAAAGGAATGTCACACTCAAAATATGCGATTGATATATATATATATATATATATATATATATATATATATATATATATACACACACGTGTGACTATATAAATATATCATAATAAAATATCGCATCTACCACATAACAAAACATTAAAAAGATATTGTCACAATAAAACCCCAATTGCGATAATACATGCAAACCCGAACAGGTTATAGTAACAACCCTTAATATGATATTGCATCTGGCACATCACAAGCCTCTTTTAGAGCCTTGCCACATTGAAATCCGCCAATTACGATATGTATTTGGACCCATTGCACCATTATGATACGTCCTAAAGAAATATCACATTCGTCGCATATCGCAAGTCTTGAAGAAATGTAACAATGGTAAACTGCCATTGTGATAAGACTTGTGGACTTGACAGAAAGCCGATTGTGATTGAGCTATGGAACCATAGATCTATTGACGACTGTTTAATATCATATTGCGCCCATTTCATTGGTAGTAGTGGAATCACTGCATTATGTGCAAACCTTCAAAAAACTGCGATTACGATTAAGGTGATGATGTGGCTGGTGGGACCACCCATTATATGTTTTTAACTATGTTAATATCTGAAGATTGATGATGTTATTATTAGAGGACAAAGTATGTTATGGGCATGAGTTGCACAATACCTTCAGAAGTTGTGATTCTAATTAAAGGAATGATGTGACACATGGGATCTCCAATGTGTGTATAATCTCTCTTGTAATGTGATTTTTGTGAATAATTAAGTCTGTGGATGAAAGGGCCCCTCTCTGATATAATTTCAATATCCAACACTATTGTAATTCTACCTCTCTTCCGAATGAACGTGCTTGTTGAGTATTGGTGAACTCGAAGAGATAGAGGAAGCCGAAGATCAAGCGAGCGAAGAAGGTCGAGTGAGCGCAGAGGAAGCCGAAGATCAAGTGATCGAAGAAGGAATCCAAAAGGTCGATCGAGCACAGAAGAAGCTTAAGATCAAGCGAGTGAAAAGGTTGTCAAAGGTCAGGCATATTGGGCATTTATAACAGAGAACAAGGAAAGTTCAAAACGCGTGAAAAGGAAGAAACAGAGGAAGCTGAAGGTCTAGCAGGATAGGAGGAAGCCGAAGGTCCAACACGATAGGAGGAAGCCAAAGGTCTAGCAGGACAAGAGGAAGCTGAAGGTCCAGCAGGATAGGAGGAAGTTGAAGGTCCGGCAAGAAAGAGCGAAGCCGAAGGACAAGCAATTTTGTTGACTGGGTTAACCTTTGAAATGCTTGCACCTGTGATGATTTAAAAGAGGAGTAGTACAAATCATAATTGAGTTGAACAATAGTCATGCTTGAAACAACTACCAAATAGTAAAGAACAGAGAGTTGAAAACAGAGAATTGTGTTTGTGCAAATATTGAGGGTTTAGCACAACTTATCAAAGATATCTTGTTGAAAAACATCAGTAGCTTAGAAACATTGTTGGAGATCATGATGGGTATTTGAAATCATCATGAGGTAACCTTGCAAACTCTGTGTGGGCAATATGATGAGTTGTGAAGACTCCTTCATACAAAGACGGGTTTTCATTGATGTAGCATTAGATTGACAGAACACGGTGAAGAAGATTCTTAGAGGAGTGTAATACAATCAAAAAATGCCTTGAAAAGATAGGGTTGGAGCCCTTGGGGTTGGTCCCTCAAAATTGGAAGGATTAGTGTCCTTGGAGTTGGTACTCCTAAATACAAGGTTGGTGCCTTGACAAGACAGGGTTGGTGCCCTGGAGGTTGGAGCCTCACAAAAAGTCCAAGTTGGTGCTTGGAAATATATTGAAGCTATATATATATATATATATATATATATATATATTGTATATGATTTACTGTAAAGCTTATATGAATAAAACAATTTATTCCTATAGTTCATTTTTGTGTTCTAAATATAAATGATTTAATTGGTAAAAATAACAATTGAAAAGAAATATTGATTCACCTCCCCCAGTATTTCGAACAAGGTTTCTATATGCTATCATGATTATGTTATACATGTATCATGTTGATTTGTTGATCTTTCAAACAAGGTATCCTCCCCAAGCTATACTAAGGTACATTGGTTTATGGTAATTTGGTTTAGCTGACATGATATACCTTGTCAGAAGAAATAGCAAATGGTTAGCAAGATGTTAGACTACAAAGAATCTCCTTGTGAATCAGATGACCAGTATGGTCTTGGGAAGTATTCCAATTTGGCAAACACACTGAGAAGCTTAAAGGAAGAAATAAGTAATTTTAAGGTAGAATCATGCAGGTATAGGAGAAACAAGGAAAGGTAAATGTAGTGATACTTTAAATTTTCTTAGATTTGGAGAAATAGTGGCCACCTCAGATGAGCCATAAGCAGGAGAACATAACTAATGGGGCATATGGTAGTAGGTTGCATGGTGGTAACAGGTCTAATAAAGATGACACAGTCAAAGATGGAAGATTGTTGGACACTCTGGATATGAGAGGGGATAGACACATGTATTATTATAGTTATGATTCAAATAGGAAATCATCATCATTGTTATCATCCTTACAGGAGGAGTGATAGGGGATACTTTCCAGATGAGTTTAAGAAAGCAAAGCCACCTACTTTTGATGGAAAGATGAGGAAACCAAAAAGTGCAAAGGCATGGTTTCTTGGCATGAGGAAGTTCTTCACGTTACATGATTACTTAGAGAACATGAAAGCTAGAGTAGCTATAGTCAGTCTCAAAGGTAAAGTAGACATTTGGTTGGAAGACATGAAGAATGTCAGATGTATTCATGAGGAAGACTTGAATTGGACTGAGTTTGAGTGGTTATTCAAGAAGAAGTACATGTACGAGAGATACTTTGATGATAGGGAAAAGTAATTCTATGAGCTAAAGATGGAATTGATGACGGATGCAGAGTACACTAGTAGGTTCTTAGAGTTACTAAGGCATGTGCCTTATCTCATGGAGGATAAGGCCGATATTCAAAGGTTCATTAGTGGATTTCTGGTTCCATTTAAAGATAGGATTGAGTTCGATGAGCCTAAATCATTGGAGGGGACCATCTGAAAGCTAAGGAATTACTATGAGAAATTGAAGCATAGATATGAGACTAAGCTAGATTGGAAAGGTAATGCAAGGAACAAGAGAAAATGGGACAAGAAGCAAGAAAGACCACAAGATTCAGGTAATAAGGAGAATGTTGTACCATCTAAGAAGTTCAATGCATCAGATAGACGATAGGGGAATCAATTTGAGGAGCATAATAAGGAGCCCATGCGGTGCTAGACTTGTGGAGGGGATCATCTCTTAGGTAGATAAATCCATCTTGCTAACAAGAGTGATCTCCCTAGATCCTAAAAGGAAACTGGTAAAACAAATAATTAAGCTAATTCCTTCCATGAATCTATCATTTCTTGAAGCATAAGCTAACAAGATGTGAAATGGAAATTGATACCTTATTACGACATGCTTTATGAAGATTCCCCTTTATGCTTCAGTGTAGCTCCTCCATGCTTGAATCTAGACCTGCACACATGGAAACAACAAAGGATCAAAGGCATATGTATCATAAATGATTCGATAATTCAAACTAGTGATCAAGAAAACTAGTAACAATCATCATTCCAATGCACAAATATAAATAACATCTTTCGAATGGACAAATATTAATAACATAAACCATCCATGAAATTCATCAATTAATCCATTAAACAATGCACTGAGAAGAAATGTTTGTTTGTATTAATTTCATAAAGATAAAGGAGTTACAAAACCTGTGCCTTGATGTTGTGAAACTCCTCCCATTGATCTCAATCCTCTCCAACAATGATAAGCTCTCCAACCTAATTCCCTTAGCATAAACTTAGTTTTAGTAGCCTCCCTCAATTCCCCCACCTATGGCTTGATTAATAGGTGAAAAGGAAGTAGTTTGATATCCTTAGTCCTAGGATGAGATCCACTAAAAGAGGGATGAGGGCTTCTTGAAGAATGGGAATTAGTTCCATAAAAAATGAGGTTAGGCTAGAATAAACATGAGTTCAGGCTTTCTGTTGGGAATGATTAGCCCAACAATGCTTCTAGATCTCAGTTTTTATTTTTAATTTTTATTGATTTACCTGTGCAGTTTATAGTTGAAGACAATGCATAGATCTTCGCAGTTAATAGGGGAAGAAGCTGCACATGTGCAGATTATGTTCTAAAAAGCTACGTAGATGCTCAAAAATAGGGTTTTGTACCATGAGATCCAAAAATTCCACTTTATTCAAGGTATATAAGTTGTTGACTTGCAAGGGAGTGCTTCATGACACTTGGATGGATGGTGAGAGATCCAATTTTGATGATTATTTGTCATGGTGACAAAATGAAGTGTAATAGGTTGCCCCATAAATTGCGAAGTTAGAAAATTTTGAGCACTGAAGTACTCTATCATATCAAGGATTGGATCAAAGGTCATGGTTGGAAACATCCAACAATCAATCAAGGAATACAATGCAATATAATAATCATCACTAAGGTAGGCATTCCCATACTCAAAACATAAAAGTCTTAAAGAACAGTACGGAAATACATCACGTCAAAGTAGCTATATGATGGATGCATCGATCAAACATAAAAGTCTCTGTATAATCATGAATACAAAACTCCTTGCAAGTTGGATGGATGAAACTAGATCCAGGGTCTTGATCACTATCCCTTGATCCATAGTACTAATTGTTATAGACATATTTGGGCACTGCAACGCCAATCACATGTGTCCATAAACCAAGGCCTTCTAAGTCCCTAAAAGTGTTGTTTCATACCCTAAAGAAGCAAGGTCAACTGATTACATCATCTCCCAGAAGTTCTCCATGAAAAACTATTCAGAACTGGTCAAAATTGGACCATACAAACTGCTCAGTGCTAAGGGTGCGATGCATCTCACCTGCCACATGAAAAAAGTGCGATGCATACTGAAAAGCCCTTCTGTAGGGTACGATGAGCAAGACCAGACAAATGGCAGAGGCAGTTGGCTAGGTGGAAAACTAGAGAATCTTCTAGAAACTACCGATTTGACACTTGCCTCTCTGAATTCGCCTAGGGAGGAGTAAGAGATCATGAAATCTCCAAGTGGAACCAAGAAATATCAAAGAGATGACACTAATCAAAATCCTAGAAGCTGACTCACCCACCTCCAAACATATATATATATGGATCCCTCATCCTAGAGATCCAAAGGCTGGAATTTTGTATTTTGTAAGGAAGTGCTATTGGTTTCGCTGTTGAACATTGTATTTTTGGGTGATCTAAGCTTTTCATGAGGTGAAGAGGGCTTTCATGGTAGGAGGATGGCACTGGGTCATACCAATGGGTTGTAATCCTCTCTTCTACTACTTCTATCAATAAAGCTATTTGAGTTTTCCACCATATGATTGTGTATCTTTGAATCTTGTATTTGTGTATGCATTTGTATGGTTAATATACATCTGATCCTACATTGTTTATGGTTATAGATCTCTATGCTTTGATAGTATTATGCTGCTTTGACTCTACTGGTGTTCTTTGAAGTGGGACAAGTGAGGAAAGAGTAGTGAAGTTCTATCAAAGGGGGGAGGAAACAAGCAAGGAGCCAAGCAAAAGACTGAGGTTGGTACTCTCTGCTTCTCTCTCATCTATCTCTCATAAAGGAAAACACAAGTAACTTTAGTTTATTTGTTTCTAAGATAGCTACCCGTCTTAGTGGGACTAGCAGCTCTGAATGGACACTAGTTTTCCTGATAACAAAATGGCGACTCCACTCGGGAGTGAATAGCTTGTTTGCTTGTTTCTATTTGTTTGCTTTAGAGACTACAGATGGAGCTTGAAGTTAAGCCAGTTAGCCTTCGAACTGCTTTTGCTATGCAATTGCAAAGTAGATCAATGCTGCTTTAGTCAATCTCCAGGTTAGTTTATGAACTGAGCATCTGACCTGCAAACATCCTAAGTGCCCTAGTGGTAGCTCAAGTAACCTCATTAGGTCAGCCCCTATGCTTTGTGTTTACTTCCTATCATTAGCTCAACCTAAATCCCTGAACTAAGCTGCAAACTGTGAGCAAAAACCAAGCTTAGTCTCAACCCTGTACCATCGCACTGTCTCTCATGGGCAGTCTGGATGGATCACACCTCCTGTGTGCTGCAGGTGAGATGCATCCCTGTTTCCCTATGTTATAGGTGTGATGATTAGGTGAAACTGTTTCTGCCTCCAGATTTTGGTTTTCTCTTCATTGTCTTCAGCTTTATTTAGTAGTTTCGCTATCTATGATCAGTATATCACTGTTGAAACTCTCTTCCTTTGCATTATTCAACCTCCATGGTTAAATAATTGTGAATGTTTTTATGTATTTTTCGTCATTTATAGTTCTCCTTTGCAAACAATAGCTTAATCGAACTGTTGTATGTTGATTTGAAAGTGTCGCAAGCATCGTTTTCAGTCAAATAAAAGTCTTCTTCTTGTTGATAGTCGATTACATTTTTTCCATTGTATTTGATTTGAATTAATAGTATTTCAAGTGTCGAAAGCAATTTTAATTTAAAAATTGCAAAGTGTCGTCTTAGTCTTCCTTTCATTTTTTGAAAAGAAAATTGTTAGTACTGTCGCTTTGAAAGAAAAATAATTCAGATCTGTACTTAGCATTCTTTTTGTCATTCACACATTAAGAAAGTGGAAAACAAATACATGCATGTGCATTTGCATTTATACTGCTTGTTGATATTGATTTAGGACAGTGCATCTTAGTGTGTGCTCTTTGCTTTATGTTGAAAGGATTTTACTTCTCTTTCCTTAGTAGCTAGGATTTTCATTGCAAAAAGAAAGTAAACGACTATTTATCATCTTAGATTGCATATTTAGGAATTGTATATCTACATCTCATGGTGAACATTAAAGGAAAACTTCTTAAGAAAGATCAACTATAAAATAAATCTCAATGAACATAAAAATGATTTGGAACCTAACACAAAACATTTAGAAGTCTAGGCTAGAGACGTATTCTGGCATCGGAAAGCCTGGTAATTATCACTTTCATTGTAAGTTGGGCGATTCCTCCTTTTTGAGACGAAAAGTGCCAGTACAAACTTGTGCTCCCACGTACCATCGAGAATATATTGGGAGACCACAATAGGCTATATCCTCTATCCTTAGGAAGCCATGTTGGCCACCCTATCGATCGCAATGCACTGAACATAGCATTTGGGAAGATTGACTGCCATACCGTAAAAAGTATTCTGCAGTTTTGCGATTGTTTTGGTAATCCCTCTGTCTAGATTTCTAGAGTAGTCACTTTCGTTCCTTTTTAGACTCCTTAAAAGAAAAGGTCCATTAGAGCACTTGTCACTTCAGGCTCATTAAAAATCAAAGGCGACTAGAGTCATCTTTAGCTTTTTCTCGACTCTTAAAAATTGAAAAAGCAAGTTATGTCAAAGCATCATAAAATTTATTTTAATCTGAATAATGTCACTGTTCCCTCATTGGTCTTAGGTTGAGAAAATGGAGTCCACCAATCAAGGATTTCCCTTGGGGGAAATCCTAGTCCTTTCTCCTCTTGGGGAGATGTTGGTGTACCTCATATGGCCACATTGTCCCTTCCAGGACTAATAATTGGCTTGCCGGTATGGCTTTTCTCGACCTCAGTCATTCAAAGAAACATGATTCCTGAGCAATCAAATTAGCAACCAGATGATACTGAAGTTACCCCCCAACATTCTACTTTGTTTATTTCTCCCTCTCCTTCTTTCTCTTTGCTTGGTAAATCTATTAAAACTAAAAACCAGGTAATTGAGAAGAAGAAGAAAGAGAAGGAGAAGAAGAAGAAGAAGCCAATGGCAAAAGGGGGCAACCACGCATCGTCTGGTGAAAATCCACACACTGCACCATCCAAACCCAAATCTCCATGTGTTATTTGCAAAGGAGACCACTATCATCGAGATTGTCCTTACATCCCACAGATCTTAAGGGACTGGTCTCCCCGCTTGCACAATCCAATGTCATCAACCTCTGACGATCATGTTGAGAGTACACGTCGACTAGTGAAAATGAAGTCAATGGAAAGAAAGGGAGATTTAAATTTCCTTGCAGACTGTGTGAAGGCGATCATGCCCTCCACTATTTTCCTTTCTTAGATGAAGCTAAAAGAGTCTTGGATAACCATCCTGTGTCACCGCAGTGACTTCCACCTGGATACAAGAAACTATTGCCGAGTCCGTCACTAGTTGAAAATCTAACTGACACTCTTTTGTTGTCAGTCGAAGCACCTACCATTGAAGATAAACTCTCTGAGTCCACACCAAACCAAAGTCAACAGGTTGAGATGGCAGTCAACCCAATCTTGTCTTCAGAGGGTCCACCTTCAAATGATACTGTTGCCAAAGAGAATGAGAATGACACTGTTCAAATTCTTTTCGTAAACGTAGACTCCGATGAACATGGGGGAAATATACCCATTCCTTTACCGCAGGAAGGAAGTTTTTCAGAGATTTACCCAGCCATTTATTCGGTCCCTCCTCCAAGCAACCTAGTCATTTCCTTCGATTGGAATCTACTAGGCAGACCCTGCCTACCATCTAATATACCATTCTGAATCATAGTAAAAGCTTACAGAATGATCATGGTTGGTACTATTATAGATGAAGGGGCTTTTGTGAATATCCTTTCCTCAACTGCTTAGAAAGTGCTTGGTTCACCATCACTTTTGCCTGAGATTCGAAATCTAATAGGCTTCAAGAAAGGAACCAGTCAACCATTAGGGATCCTTCCAAATTGGCTTATAACTTTGGGAAGGAAAACTGTTCATCTAAACGTGATGGTAGTCCAAGGACCTTTAGATTACAAACTACTCCTTGGGCATGACTACATTTATAGCATGGGAGCTATTTTTCCTCGCTCTTTCGAGTGATGTGTTTTCTGCATGAAGGCAGAGTGGTCTAGCTCGTAGACTTGCTTTCATTCCCTAGTTCACACATAGCTAATAGTCAAAGGCCATCCCTAACTGGTCTTCTTGCACAAGGAATGTCTAATCAATCTCCAATCTGTCCACCTGATGAGCGCGAGTGATTTGGTGATTGTGACTGAAACCCAGGGGGCATGTACCCTGGTCTGCTTCGGCAGGAAAACCTTAGGTATAGGGTAGATTTCCGCAGAGGATATATGACTAGTCTGACACACCCATCCGTTTATGAAAATGGGATTAGACTGGAATAAGATTCCCTCGTCAAAGTTATGTGAGTGGAGGTGATGCACCATTCACCTTTGTCTATTTCAATGGACATCGCGAAGGAAGTGTTTTGTCTACGGTGCGAATGAAATAATCTTGCAAATGCAAGAACTTTCATATGGTAGCTTGGAAACTCTACTTTTCTTTATTCCTGGGGGCATGCAAACCTTTTGTATGCAAGTGAAAAGCAATCAGCGTAACTTTAACCCCATAGTTTCTACTAACTTCAACTGCTTAAGTTAGGTGATTGGTCCGATCAACCATTCACCTTTACCGGGACCAAGGGAAACGGCAAAGTAAAGGAGATGTTTCTCACCGAGAAGCTATCCTACCCAACCTTAGTAGTTATTTAACCCCTAGGATAGTAGTTGGTCATTCCTAGCTTGCATGCAAAAGGCTCTGCAGCAAAGTTGTGAGTGGGGCAAACTCCCTAAGAAATGAACCTATTGATGAGACATCCTTATTATACGACTGGCACGAGTAGTTTTACGTGAAGTTCAAGGTCGTTAAAAAGTAAACGTAGAAATAAGCATATGTTCCACCAGAGTTTAAGCTCATTAAAAAATGAACCCACCTTCGGTAAATAACCATTGTGATTGCATAATCATCAACTTTTGAACCTTTTTCGTGTTCTTACCATCACCTCCACTATTTTTTAGCTAATCATACACCTCCATTTGATTGTTTGCCCCTTTTGAGGAACATTTACGATGAGTGATTCTATTAGCCACTTTCTTTACACTACTGTGATTGAAAAGTTCCAAACCTTACCTGGAACTAGCTGCTATCCAAAAACATCACTCGTTCCTCAGAAAACGAGTCTCCTTTAAGCTCTTTTCATCTGACTCGTAAAATATGAAAAGATTGCCAAGAAATTGGCCTCTCCAACTCATTAAAGTGATTGGAAGTGCCATCCCTCCTCTAAATTTTAATATTTTTGGACCTGAGGGATTATTACACAAAAATATCGAGCGTTTGTCTCGTTCAACTCGTTAAAACTATTGAAAAGTCATCCCTTTCGTATTGTTTTATACTTTTTCAGACTTAAGGGATTATATTATAAAAAAGGAATACTGGAGTTTCCTTTCCATCTCTTTTCAAACTCTCTAAAATTGAAAAGGACTAAGTTATCTTTATCGTTAAACTCGTTAAAAAAATAGCGACAAACTTGTCCATGCAGACAAGAGCGAGTTTCACTATCGCTAGGCTGGTTAAAACATAGCGACAGGTTTGCCCGAAGGGCAAATTATAGAACAAGCATATGTTATCCTCCTCAAGCTTGACAAAAATAAAGAGGTATTGGTCAAAAATGACTGGGGAAAAATTGTGAAGAAAACTTAAAGAAACTTTATTGGTAGCAGGTCGCTCTTAAACATGACACTTTCAATCCATCACCATGATTGAGTTGGGTTGGGTTATTCCATTCACCGGTCATATCGCCATTGGTCCTCCATACCATCAGTTTTTGGGGTTAACGCTACCAATCCATTTCAATGTCACTGATATGTTCAAGAGAAGTCGCTCAGAGAATTCACCTACCCAGCTTGTGTCTCATCTGCTGCAATACCTTCATGCTTCATTCTTTCATCACTGCCACCCTGAACCTTGTATCATCAGATCGCTTTCACCTCCACAAAATCATTTGCTCTATTTCATGTCATAGATGTGGGATTCATTAAGGCCCTCCTATGATGGGTCACTTCTTGTTGACATCAACTCATTATCCAAGAAGTCGACTTAGGAACAACCCTTTCAGTACTTTGAAGCTTGCATGCCTCAACGGCAAGTTTCTCACTTCCGGCGACAGGTTTACATTAATGGCCTTCAATCGAAATATTTTGCATGGTGTTCAACATCGACTCATGTATTCGCACCATGTGAATTGTACTAAAATACCTTGAGGGTCATTATCATTATCGGTGATTCCTCTCATGCATGTTAACAACTTACATC
>Ga0115851_101501_pt1 | contig 12398 bp, 14 predicted proteins | sample InSIn2gowninarea_FD_83865 | JGI IMG/M metagenome (GOLD analysis project Ga0115851, IMG submission 83865)
AAATGTAATCATGAAAAGGTGGTTTGATGCCCAAAAGGCAACTCCAAATATTTTCCAAGAGGGAGGCCTAGTACTAAAATGGGAAGTGGAGAGATCTAAAGTTGGGAAGCATAAGAAATTTGAATCTTTATGGTTCAGCCCCTATTTAATAGCTGGACATGTCGGGAAATATGCTTTCAAAATAGCCAAGCTGAATGGGTGGGAGCTACTGATTTCAATTAATGGGTAGCATTTAAAGCATTATAATCCTGTACGTGCGGGAGAGTAATCATCAAATGAGATTTATTACCTTGTACATTATGTAAATATTCATGTGTTGTTCACATTTATTTCAAGTAGGAGTGAACAATTGAAGAAGAAATTACTGGTACTGAAATTGAAAAAGATCATTAAGTACTGGTCGTATGATCCAGAGGGAATCTTTAGTGCAAGTCAAAAAAAAAACTTCCAAGAGCGATGATGAAGAAGAAGAGTCACAAGAAGAGGTAGGATTGCAAGTGTCTGTTCAAAGGGAGCAACTTGCAAAAGCAGCTTAGAGATAGGGGAAGGAGCAAATAATCAAGAGGAAAGCTCAACAAGAGAAGGCCCCCCTCTGACTAAGAGACAAAGGAGAGATCCAACTCCACCAAGTATATTTTTTATCCCTCTTCCTCCTACTTCTACTTCTCCCATTCTCATGCCAATCGTGGTCTCCCTTTCCCACATTCAATCCTCTCCACCTACTACTATCATGGCCCCTTCTCCCATGGTAGCACCTGTCTCTCTGACAGCAACCATCCCTAGCCACCCCTATAATGGCATAGCCTGATTTCATCTGCATTGACTCCAATTGTCCCCCCTCCTGCCAATGTCATTAATATACCTTCATCACCTCCACCGTCTTCACCACCATCAGTTCCAGTCACTTCCACACCAACCACTAGCGACACTCCAGGGCTCGAACAAGCTACCTCCATTACTTTGATCAAGAAAATCATAGCTTCCACCTCTCAAGGATTGAGTTTCAGGTTCGCTTTCATCATGATATCTAGCCAACAGGTTTTGGTCGATGGGATATTGTAGCAATACTAATAGATGAAGAGTAGCCAAGAGGCTTGGATGCAAAAATAGCCAAAGAAGATTCCAACCTTGGACAATTTGATGAGGCTCCGGACTTCATTAGATGCTAAGGACAAAGTATTGGAGATGGCTATTTCTCAAGACCCTCAGGATGGATAGAGTGGTTTATCCTCTATGAATACCTTAGTGCAGATTGATATTAGAAGCATTCCCCGAGGAGATAAGAATGAGCTGCTAGTTCCAAAATGTAAAGATCACCTTTTCTTAGAGATTTTGGGTTCCTAGTAAATTCTTCTGTTGGGTGAATTTCCTTCGTTGAGCCACCAGTAATGTATATTCATATATTTTATTTTAATGCTTGTATTAAAATAAGCATGTTTGAGAAAACACAAAACATTGATACAAAAGTGTTAAGCTTATTGCAATATTTTGGGTTGACATCATCAATAAAGAATTACATTAGCAGCTGGAGAAATCAAGGAGTGACATCAACAATTGGCCTTGCGAATCTTGGGACCTACAAATAAAGATTTAAGGGGTGATGTTAGTGAGTCTAAAACACATTAGTAGCTAGAGGGAAAAATCAATCATGTAAGCAAAATGTATCGAGCACTCCGACCAAGTAAAGAAAGTATAAGGAAGCCTGATGAAGGACATGTGATAGAAATCTAACCATGGAGAGAATAAGATCATGGACCCCACTTGGTAACTTTAATAAAAAAGCATTGAAGGAGATTGATGTTAGCAGGAGTAAAAATACAAAGAAAGTTAGAGGGAAAAAGCAATGATGTAAGCAAAAAGTATCAAGTGCTCCGGCCAAGTAAAGAAAGTATAAGGAAGCTCGATGAAGGACACATGATAGAAATATGACCATAGAGAGAATAAGATCATGGACCCTGCTTGGTAACTTTAATAAAAAAGTATTGAAGGAGATTGACATCAGCAGGAGTAAAAATACAAAGAAAGCCAAAGGGAAAAAGCAATGACATAATCAAAAAGTATCAAGCGCTCCGGCCAAGTAAAGAAAATATAAGAAAGCCCGATGAAGGAAACATGACAAAAATTTGACCACAGAGAGAATAAGATCATGGACCCTGCTTGGTAACTTTAATAAAAAAGCATTAAAGGAGATTGACATCAACAGGAGTAAAAATACAAAGAGAGCTAGAAGGAAAAGGTAGTGACATCACACATTCTAAGCAAAGGTTCTAGCTAGCATTGTGGGAAAAACATGAAATAAAAGAAAATGATGTCACTATCATCCTCCAATAAAACATTACTAAGCATTCAATTTTCATAATCGATGTTAAGCTTGAGGTGAGAAAATGAACCAGCATCATCCAGTAAACATCTTTGAAACTCTCAAAGGCCAAACATAGGAATTTGCAAAAAGTGTGACATGTGTCCAAGGAACTCCAGAAAGTGCAGATTTCATTATCTACATTTCAAAGATTCTAGGCTGCATGGCAAGAGTAGTTGACCGTTACTTTAAGTAGATTAGATTTTTAGAACAGATCCTTTTTTAACTGTTGAATTTTCTTTTGGTTACTAAGTAACCGTTTAGATCAGTATAAGTGTGTTCAAAGATAAGGAAAAAGGGCTAGAAGCCTTAGTATTGCCCTTTACATTTGTTTTCTGAGACCTTTTGTCTTATCAACAATATAATGCCATCTTGACCTTTCCTATTCGACACTTGTGATTTTTATTCTTAATGTGGTTATATTGTGGCAAATAAAGAATATTTTTGAAATAAAGATTGCAAGTTGTTGGTATAACTATGTCTGCTACATGGTAGAGTAGATCTGAAAGATAATCAAGAGAGTGATAACTTGTACTACGACTGCTACAATAGACTCTAAATAAGGTTTCACACAGTGTGAAAGCCCATGCTGGACTAGTGAACCGCCTTTGTTTTCTCTCTCGTTACCCTACCCCTTTGTTTTGATCTCTCGCACTCTACCTTTGTTTCCTTAAAAATCTTATTTCTTATCTCTATTCTCCTGTACCCAATTGATAAGGAACTGGCCTTCTCCAGAGATCAGGTTGTTGCTAACTTGTTCGTCATATATGTTGATAAAGACTACACGGAGCGCAGCGTTGCATTTTTTCAATCAACAATTCCCAGCTACAAAAAGTGAGAAATTACTATTTTTTAGATCCTATAACATTTGACATATTTTCTTATATTCCATGAAATGTTTTCCACATTTTTTTGGTCATATTAAGTGTATTTGGTTCAAATTTCATCCCTTAACTACTTACGTGTCTCTTATAATTCCTCTATAAAGTAAGCCTCCAACATAGTGTTTGTATATCATTTCCAGCCACTAGCTCCAGAATAATGAAAGACAGAACAAGGGAACTCCAGAATCATGCAAAAATAATGAAGTCAATTTCAAACATGATGAATTCAAGAGATGCAATGGATTTATCCTATATGGTGAAGTTTTAATTTAACAATGCTCAAGAATTATGTGAGGTAGAAATGATTAAGTAATGGAGTGTGATGCAATGCACTTTTAGTTCATAGTAGAGTGAGATGCTTCCCTTGATAAGAAATGAATATAAATCAGATACTAAGGACAGTAATGCCAAAATAGGTTCCAGTAGGAGCAAAAATAAACTAAGTGGGGAGAAATAATGAGACATAGAATGGTCTCATTATTTATATTAAAATGATGCATTAAAAGGATACTTTGGTAAATAATTTATATATATATATATATTATATACTCACTATGTCTAATTAGAGATAAATGTAATATTTGATCATTACTAATAACTTTGTATTTTTGTAGGATTTAATTGTTAGAGTTTCATTATTTTCTCTATAGTTATTTACATTTGACATTGAATAATTTGATGGAGAAATTTTAGTGTGGTAGCCTATATTCTTATTCTCCATAGTTCTTTTGAAAATAAGAAAATATCAAGATAATCAGTATATTCTCTCCTCAATTTAATTTATTGAAGGATTTGGCATATTTGTTGCAGTAATAAAGGCTCCCTCTCTCGATCATATGTTCTAGCCTTTAAGAGAAAACAAGGTTATGAAGACAAAATTAGAAATGAATCTCTTCAGCACCAAAATTAGGAATGTGATTCATCTAAAACCAACAATTTATAATTGTTTTCATGTGCATCTAGGATTATGAATTATCAACTTATAGAGTTTTCTTATGCCAGGTTATGGAGTTCTTTGCAACACTTGTTTGGGTAATAGTTGTAAACTCTAGATTGTGTTTGTTAGGATATAGTAATGGTAGCTATCAAAATATCATAATGTACTTCAAATAGAGAAGTTGATAACAATTTCCAAGAGGAACATGGGTTTTACTGATAATCATCTACATTACAGATTTAGAATATTATTTTAGTTATGTTTTGTATCATTATAAATTTTCTAATCACCTAGTTAGGAGGATATTATAGACATATGAATTATAAACACTCCTCTCATATACAGGAGAAGGGGTTAACTAGTGGAATAATATGATTGTAATCCTTTAGTGAGAAGCAATGAATAAAGAGCCATAATATCCTTATTTCTGAGTTCTCTGGGTATTTCTATCGAAAGAGGAAGGGTCCCCTCGATCGGCAAAAATAATCCTTTCCCTTGTTTTCTTAGACTTAGTTATGTGAGTATTATTTTCCTTCAATATTTCTTTATTATCATTTTCTTCAAGCCTTTATGCAGCTGATTTGTGTGTATTTTTAATTTATGGTTTATTTTCATTTTAATTAAAGAGTGTGCAATTTCATTTCAACATTTCAATTCAGTTCAAAGCATTTTATTTTATTATAATCTCATTCGTTGGAATAGGGAACCCAATTGCATATAACCTAGAACACTACCCTAGATTTAATAATTTAAATAATGAATTGATGCCTCATCAATACTCAAGCTCTCGAATAGATCGAAAGCATTGGAGTGTAGAGGCAGTGTTAGGATCATGAGTTGTTTGGCCATCCACTTCATCTTGGAATTCCTTCTAAGTCTTTAATACTTCATTCCTCATATGATTTGCAATGAAATCTGATATAGCCTATCCCTTAATTTATTTTTGAGTGATAAATACCAAATCAAATTCTTGAAGCAACATTACCCATTTTGTAGCTCTCTTGTAGAGGTAGGATTTGGACATGAGATATCTAAGAGGATCAACTTGAGCAATGACATATGTTGTATTTCCAAGCATGTAATGTCTTAACTTTTTGATTGAGAAGATGATTACAAAATAAATATTTTCTATTGGAGTGTACCTTATCGATCATAATCGAGTAAAGTCTTGCTAATATAATAAATTGTTATTTCCTTATTTTTATCATCTTTCTTAGTTAACATTTCCCCCAGTGCACTTAATGTTGTTGAACTGTAAAGTAACAAAGTCTTATCTAAATTGTAAGGGGTTAAAATTGGAGTATTAGTAAGGTGTATTTTTATGTTATCCAAATCATTTTTACGCTTATCATCCCAAATGAATTTCTCATCTTCCTTCAAGAAATGAGAAAATGGAGAAGTCATATCTACCATCTAAGCAATGAACCTTCTTACATATTAAACCTTTCCTTGAAGGCTCCTCAAATCCTTTAGATTCCTAGGAGGTGGTAAGTCATCAATGGTTAAAAATTTCTTGGGATCCACCTCAATACCTCTTCTTTAAATAATGATCCCAATAAATTTACTTGATGAAATCACAAATGCAAATTTTTGAGGCTCCAATTTTAACTTATACTCTCTCATTCTTTGTACTATATTTTTAAAATTTGAAACATGATCATCTTTGGTTGTGAAATTTGATAGGATATCATCAACATATACCTCAACATTATCATAGATCATATCATGGAACATACTCATAATTTCTCTTTGATAAGTTGCACCTACATTCTTCAAACCAAAAGGCATGACCGCCCAATAAAATGTGCCCCAAAGAGTAACAAAATCTATTTTATGTACTTGATCCTTATTTGATTGTAATAGGAAAAACCATCTATGAAAGATAAAATTTCATGACTTATTTTTTAATCTACAATCATATCAATGTTAGGTAAAGGAAAGGTATCTTTAAGACATGCTTTTTTGATATATCTAAAATCTGTACAACATCTTATTTCATCATTAGGCTTATCTATAGGAATAATGTTAGAAATCCATGGAGAATAATCAATAGAAATAATAAAATTAGCAGCAAAGTACTTTTCAATTTCCTTTTTAATTGCAAAAGTTATCCTATGATGCATTTTTCTAAGTTTTTGTTAGATGATTTTAACATTTTCATTGATAACTAGACTGTGAGTGATAAAATTGAGATCAAGACTAGGCATATCATAATAGGACCAAGAAAAGATATCATAAAATTATTTTAACAATAGGCGGTACCTTTCCCTTTCTTCCAGGGTTAACCAAGCTCCTATTTTGATCAACTTTGGGTCCTCCTGGGTACTGATATTTACTTCTACTATTTCCTTACTAAGATAACAAATTTCATCACTGAGTTGGGGAGGCATAGGCAATGCCTCAAGTCTTGCATCCAAACCCAATCGTAAGATTCATAAAAAGTAGAGCAGTAGTATTGGATCCCAACAACATTGCTCTATTAAGAAAGGGGAAGACTAACATTTTAAATTTCAACTACCTATACCTAGTACCGACTCCATAAAAAATGAACAAACCTAAGGAAAATGAGCAAGAAACTAACCTATAATGTTTGTATCATATATGAAACCCTCTTCACCAAAATAGACATGATGTTGGATGAACCAAATTATGAGCCTCTTTTCACTAGATTTGGGGAATTCACTTCATGCCCCCAGCTTCTCAATACTAGCATCATCATCTCAAAATATATCCACTCAAACTAGAGCTTAAGGGGTAAGAATGGATCTGCATAGTAAGCTTGTTATTCCTCCATAGGATCATGAATCATACCATAATGTGGCCATTCATTGAAGATGTCTTTGGTTTTATCTTAATCATTGTTGTCAACAGCTAAATTGTTAGAGTTATTGAGTGTGTACTAGGTTCAGACTCATCAAATCCAATGCCTATTATCCTCTTATGTTGTACTTCATTGGGAATAGGTTCTATGATACCTTGCTTGTTCTTACCTAATCCTTTTCCACCATATTGATATTTATGCATATAATGGTTAGCTAAAGTAGAATCGATACTATTGAAATTTCAATCCGTAATATTATTTTTTCTCAAACAGGTTTGTTATTAATAATAAAAATAAATCATAAAAAAAAAAAAATCAAACTTCAAACCTTCATAAATCATAAATCAGAAATCAATTTTGCACACCATTTGAACTGATGAAATCATCATGAAGAGACCTTCGATGCAAATTACTTATTTTATTGTAATGAAATGATCTAATTTTGGATCATTCCTCCCCACTAAGAGGGCTTTTGGTCTCCAAAATCTTAAATATTGTAGTAAAGATGAGGAACCGCATTCCCCATCATAGCTCCTTACCAATTTGGACTCCATAAATTTGCTACATTGAACATCAATGGGCACCATAGCATAAAACCAAAAAAAATCCATATGAAAAATGGTTTCCAAAAGGGTATGGATATGGCATTGTCATTTTTTCATACTACATGATTGGCAGCTTTTGCCTCATTTCTTCATTTTCTATGTGCATGGATACTCCCTCGGTATTCACAACGCTTGGAAGCTTCAATCCTACACAAGCCAACTTCTCATCAACAACAAAATAATCTTCAATCTCATGGAATTGTTCAAGTTCTTTTGAAAGCATAGCATTTATATTTTCTTTTTCTCTCCCTTGATCAAACCACCTAGGTGCTCAATCGGGATACAACTTCCAACACCCTTCTTTAAAATGACCATATTTATCGTAATGAGAATAATGTCCTTTCTTTTTCTTTTTTGTATTCTCCTCCTTTGTAGAGGATGCAACAACTTTTTATTTTCCTTTATACTTGGATTGGTAGTCCTCTCGATTGTACCTTCCACGTTTCTCTAAATATTGTGCTTGGACACATACTTCATCCAAATCCGTAGGCTTGAAAAGTAGTATGGTGTGACGAAGATAGCTATGAAGGCCTCCAATGTACTTCAGTAAACATGCATCAGATTTAAAAGACTCATCAAGCAAGGTAGCTCTTTCCTTGAATTCAATGGTGTACTCTTGAACGCTTTATCCTCTTGATTGCCTAAAATGATACCACTCCATGGTTTGCTTTTGAAGATGGCCAAGGGGGTAGAACTAATCTTGAATCAATTCTTTGATAGCACTCTATCTCTTCACTGGTGTTTCGATAAAACTTGTGATAGAATCCAAATAGGCTTCCCACCAAACTAGAGCATGTCCCTCTAACTTTAGTGTAGCTATTTCAATTTTTTCCTCATCACTTTCAATCTTTTGAACTCGAAAATAGGCCTCCATTTGCTTAAACCATTGGGTAAGTTTTTTGGGATCCATCTCTCCTCCAAAGGATTTGAGCTCGAACTTCACCTCCAACTTCAAGGGAAATCTTTTCTTGATTCAAAATTTCTCTTTGATCATATTCTCTTTTTCTTTAACTCCATCATGTTGATTCTTTTACAAATTCACAATAGTATCAACCAGGTTACTCAATATCTCCTCGATTATCTTTAGTCTTTTTGAAGAATCTTCTTACGTAGTAGTTGGATTTGCTTCAACCATTCTAGCTTTTCTTTATTGTTGCAACAAAACTCTCGATCCAATCTCAGGATCCTCTTCAACAATCTCTCCTTCACCTCTTTTGCTTCAGGATCCAGTAATCATGCAAAATAATTACAACTAAATAAAGCCTTGCGAAGATAGATTTAATAAATGCCCATAATAAAAAATGTTCTGATACCTATATGATTCGTAATATTATTTTTTCTCAAATGGATTTATTTTAAATTTTTCTTGTTTCCTTACGAAGTAAAAAAAAAATTAAACAACCAAGTGCATAAGCATATTACATGTACTAGCAAATTAATACACCAAAAGAAACATTACCCAAAAAGCATTCTTATTTCTATGGAGTTGTATTAAATCCTCTATGGCATGTCACCTTGTTATAACACTTAGAAAATTATCTTGTCTCTTCACCCCCTTTTACTCCTCATAGACAAGCAAAATATTTGACTGCTAAAAATTCCAACTGACTAGTCTTCCTTTTATAATTTTAAGGAAGCTAGCCTACAAATATTATTGTTACAACTTATTTGATTTTTCACCACATAGAGATAATCTAGGTTGTGGCCACCAACTCATCCTATCCCTACTTGATCTCCACCAAATTAGTCATAACCACTAACAACTTTACCAAACATAAAATTTACCATCTTACAAATTTTAAAATAGCTCTAACAACCAATATTCCTCCCCTCCTATTTTTAAGGGAAAGGTAACAACTCTTGCAAAATTTAAAATAGCACCCACAAATGTATATTATTTCCCTTCCTATTTTCAAGGGAAATAACAACAATCCATTTTTAAAATATCTAACATACAAATATTATTTCCTTACTTATTTGTAGGGAAATAATAACAAACATCATCTAAATAATATCCTCTTCTTCTTTTTTTAATACTACCCCTTTTTTGGGGATTTTTTTTAAATCTTTTATTTATTTATTTTTTAACTATTGCATTTTTTTTAATTTCAATAATAATAAAAAAATATAAATATTATCAAACTTCAAACCTTCATAAATCATAAATCAGGAGTCGATTGTGCACACCATTTGAACCGACAGAATCGTCATGAAGAGACCTTTGATGTGGAGTACTTATTTTGTTGCAATGATACAATCCAATTTTGGATCAAATGCATACTTACCTTACCTAACGAAACTTATGAGATAGAAAAAGTATCTTTATTTTCTCATGCACTTTTTTCCTCATGTTCCTCATACAACATATTCATGTCTTCAATGGGATCTTTATTCTTCTTAGGAACACAATATTAATGCTCAATTTTTTCCTCATCTAAGTGGTAGCATTAGGTCCAAGGAATATACAGGGGTCATCCAAGCTCTATGAAGTTCTCCTAGACATCAATATCCAAGATTTTGTATGTACTTATACTTACCGCTTTCAGACTAACATTGTTGATAGGTGTTGGTATGTCCTCTTCACTTTCAAATAAATCATGAGGGATCCAAAACCTCTCAGATACTTGACATACATTTGTAGTATTATCTTCTGCATGAATAGCAACCTACTTACCTTTATTCATAAATTTAATTGACTGATGCAATGTAGAAGTAACAACCCTAAGCTTGTAGATCTATAGTCTACGAAGCAACAAGTTATATGGTAATTTCAATTGAAAAGCATAAACCTTTTGATAAACAATTTTACTCCTACTTTAATAGGCATAGTGACATATCCAATACGTTTATTTTCCGTATTATCAAACCCTTTTATGCTAATGGTATTTCTCTTCATTTTTACATAAATTGAAAGAAAAGATTTTTACAATAATTCAAATAAACAAACATTTACATTGGAACCAATATCAATCAATGCTTTTCAAACAAGAACACCATCAACATTAATACAAATATACAGTCTTAAATTCTTTTTTATGACATCTTCACCAAGAAATTTACTATATTGAAAGCAAATCATGTTACAAACTACATTTTTATCAATATTAGTTACTAACTCTACAAATTTAGCAATAGGAATATCTGCATCAAGTTCAATTTTTTTAAGTGCCTCAAATAAAGCATCTATATGATCAATTGATAATTGCAAAAGTTTAAAAATACTTATCTTGGCATGAGTTACCTTTAGTTGCTCAAAGAGTTGTTGCATATCAGAATTATGAAGGATCTTCATTCTTTTTACTATGGCCAAATTCATATTTCCTTTAGGCCTTCCTCTCCTAGCGATGTCACCTAGTTCCTAGTTGAATATGGTATTCATTGTAAGTGATTTGATTTCTTCTGAGTGAACTTAAAGGGCCTCATACTGTAACTTTTCATCATTTAACAATTTCTATAATTATTTCCTTAGGATCATGAAAGCATTCATTTTGTGACCTTTAACCTTGTGATATTTGTAAAATTTTACCTCATTGTACTAACTAGGTTTATCATCACAAGGACCTAGTTCTTATTTTGGATCAGGTTTGAGCAATCTCTTTTGTAAATAATCATTGAATATAATTGTGAGAGCTAAAGGTAACCTAGTATTCTTCCTGAAATGTTTTTTTGCTGACTCTTTTATTGCTCTTTGGATGGGGGCTCTTTTATGGCATGGATCTCTTTATCTTCCTTTTTTTGATATCTTCCTCCCTTTGTCTCCTTAGGAGGGTTCTCATATTTCAAATCACCCATATCAACTAAGCACTTAGGATGGATGTTGTGAACAAATATAGATGTGACATGAGATTCGAATAGTGGCTCAGGGATCATTCTCCATATGTTTTGAAATCTTTGTGCAAACTTATCAAATCTTTCATTTGGACCTTGGATAGCACTAACTAAATCTAAAACTATCATTTATCTAGGAGCATGATATTTAAAATGGATATAGAATTCTGAGATAAGATGTGCATAACAATTAATAGCTTTAATGGGTAAAGAGAAGTACCACTTAAGTGCATCACCTATGAATGTAGTAGAAAAATATTTAGACATCAAATTTTCATTCACTCTGAATTTCAATTCGAACTTCATTTTGAAATCCTTAATATGAGCAATAGGATCTCCCTCACCATTATATGAATCAAAGATAGGCTCCACTTGTAGATCAGGTACCTTAGTGTTGTAAATTTTATTACAAAGCAGACTTGAATCCCTATAAATGGGAGGGGTAGTAGCAACGAATCGACTACTACACCCAATGTTGGAGCCTTCACTTCTATTCTCATTTTCGTAAAGTAGCTTTTTCATATTAGCTTTGGTTGCCTCATCAAGCAAGTTCCATCTTTGAAATACTTGAAATGCAATATTATTCCTATCTAAAAACCCTAGGGTTTTTGGCATAATTAGAAAAGGATAAAGCGATGTGTCGAAAAGAATTCATGTTCATCAATTATTATAACCGAAATAATAATAATTAAGATTATTTATAGCATATTCAATTCAACCAATTAATCATAAAATGACAGTAAATGATGACATGAAAGATGAAAATAACCTAATTGACCTTGACTTATCAAACTAGATTTATGAAAGATACAAACATATAATTTACCTATTACAATAAACAAAAATGATATTCAATTGAAAGAGGATGATGTTTGTTATTATTTCCCTACAAATAAGTAAGGAAATAATATTTGTATGTTAGATATTTTAAAAATGGATTGTTGTTATTTCCCTTGAAAATAGG
>Ga0115851_101502_pt1 | contig 12398 bp, 5 predicted proteins | sample InSIn2gowninarea_FD_83865 | JGI IMG/M metagenome (GOLD analysis project Ga0115851, IMG submission 83865)
CAGAGGCAACAAAGCAGGCGTGAAGCTTCTAGTAGAAGCCATATTGCTGAAGAAAAAACATGAGCATGGGCAACTGTGCTGCATAAATGCAGTGGGGTGGTTGGCAAGCTCGTCGTTAATGCAGTTAATGAGGACGAGGACAAGAGGAAGGGTGGTGGTGGTAGAATCCCACACGCATGCCCAAATCCTCTGCCACATATCATTCCCTCTGATCACCCGCATCTGGGGACAAAGCAGTTTAATTTAAACAACTATAAAATAATATATTCGATAGCATATTCTTCCTTGACTAATATATAGGAAATTATCTTATACAAATTAGTACATTACTTTAAATAAACAATAAATAAATTAATTGATATAAGAAATATTCTCTCTCTTTTTTCTCCATATCATAACGAAAATATCTTATTTTATTTACGCACCCAAGGGTCTTAAAATTCTCATGAAAGTGATATAATATATTAACAACATATTCTTTGTCGATAAATATACAGGAAAGCTATTTGATACAAATTAATGCTCACTTCAAATAGAAAATAAAATAAATTATTTAACAAAAAAACTTCTCTCTCTTTTTTGTCCATATCGTTATAAAGAAAATATCATGTTTCCTTTATTTTCACGAAAGTGACAATCTCCGTGCTCAGCAATCCTCTAACTTCAAACGTGTATGGCTATGATTAAAAGTTAATTTTGTAAAAAAATATAACATAGGATTTGAACCAACAATTTCAAAATCAATGTTGTCAACTAATCTATATCCAAGGATGTGTAGAAATGAAATTTAAAATATAAGTAAAATTGTTTTTATACCCTAATGTGGATAGATGTTTTCACTATCAACGATATGCTCCCAACAATCGAATGTAGAAAGTCCTACAACCAACATAAGAATGTGATCTAAATCTATACATTCATCATCGAATCATGTAGTGTCCAGCTAACTCGAAGGGTGATTTAGTATATTTTCGATGGATTGAGAATAAATTACGCATTTGTACTAGGCTCAAGAATTCATCAACATCATGCTTGTGTTCGGTACTAGCTCTTGTCTCATAGATTATAAAATTCAATGAGTTTAGTTGGAAACTTATTGAGAAACCAATATGGACTGTTTTTTTTTTAAATCAAGGCCAATTTTATGAATTTAGTGTAATATGGTCATACAAACAAAGCAATTTATCTCAAACAACAACTTCAAACTCAAAAATTTGCTAACAGTTCCTTGATTGATAGCTGGTAAAATCAATATTGTTGTTAAACTATTATATGGAGATCATAATATGGAGATGGAGGGGATTTTAGTGGCATTGTGAAGGGTGCTTACATAACCTGAATGCCTAGATTTGATCCCAATTCATATCCATGCTCCCCAAATCAAGAAAGTGCATGCACAACCGCAACCTTCAAATGGAGAAGAGATCTCGCCATGAGGACATCCATGATAAAAATGATAAATTTGAGAAATTATAAGAAGTTTGTCTTCAAATTCCAAGGATGATGTTTACAATCAAGACGATGATATATCTAAATAGGCCTATTCAGGAATGAGCAATGAACTTCATCAATTAATCTTCGAAGCAGTAAACTATTCATGATATTTCTTTAATGTGGTCAGGTAAAACAGACACCGGTGGTTGCTTCCTTTATGCATCCACTCTCCTGAACTAGGACAAAACTCAAAGTTACTACTTAATCATACACGATGGACACTAAGGCTGGGGAGCTAAGGGTTTTGTGGCATGGTAGTGGTGCCCAATCGCTGCTACCTCTTCAAGAAAACCCCAATGGAGGGATGGTTGATAAATATATGGAGCAGTGATATTGATCCAGGGGATGTATATGGATTGAACCGAAGTTTCCTTGCATGTTGTTGCAATGGGCGACGGTGCTGACAAAGGTTCACGAGATGTTGAGTTCATCAATCCTGGTATGAAAATGAAACAAAGAGTTATCTCATCCTTGTTCAACAACCTGTTTCAAAAATTTCGTGCTCAATTTGCAATTTGAAATTCCAGGCGCCAAGGTATTTGAAATCCATGGTGCAGATGTAACATTGAATGCATTTAAGTTCACGTCTTATCAACCACTTTAATTGGCTTCAGGGAGTCAGATTCGTCGATCCACTATAAATTGGGAGAGTTGTCGATTTGGGAGAATCCTATTTCCAACTCTACAGAAAAGTAAATGCGCTCTGACATGCGAGGCAAATAGCGTTCGCCCTCTCTCTCCACGCTGCTATCTCGATTCACATGCTGTCACTCAGAGGGCGAGCGCTATTTGCCTCGCACGTCAGAGTGCATTTACTTTTCTATAGAGTTGGAAATAGGAGTTTCCGTCGATTTGCCGAAATATTGAAAGTATTAATGGAACCGACCACGGAGATGGATGGGGCCCCACTGTCCACATTAATGAGCTTGAGAAACCTGCAATCAAGATAAGCTTGGCGGTATAGTTGCACAAGAGTCATGATTTGTCTTAGACTTCCAATAGGGAGAAAAATTTAGGAAAGGATTTGGGTGATTGTAAAATCCTATCATTATGGATACTAAGGGATTAACAAATGCAAATTGTGTGAAGAGTAACTGTCAACAGTTCCTTTGCAAAATATGGCAACAAGGAAACTTTTCTCTGCCTCAACTCAAACATTATTTTACAATTACAATACAAGTTTAAACCAAAATTATTCAATAGAGTGATTGAATTTGCAGGTGGTTGATAATTCTTCAATATAGACTAGATGAATAGATCAGAGTTTCTCCCTAGTTTAGTGGGAGGTTTTGCCACAGTGGGTGACTTGAAGTTACCTTCATACTTCCGAAAACCATTTCCAACAGTTTGCTTCCAATCAGTGTACGATTTCAAAGAAAAAATGTAGTTCATAACTTTCATCAACGATCCTCCCCGAAAGAAATCTCAAGTAATCTATGCGTACAAAGGATAAACCGAGGTAATCGGTTCATTGCTTGCCATATTTAGGCCTTCTTCCAACAGACTGTTTGAGGTAAAATCACAATAAAAGTGTGTGAGGTGATTGATTGGTCCACTTTTCCCCTTAATATTATGGTGTGAAGGAAACAATGTTTATTCACTTGTAGTAACTCTTACCTTTTCCAAATCAATCGCTTCTAAGGTTGGAAGGTTCAGTTCTTGAACTGCAAAAAGGAAGTTCCTCACATTTCCAAAATACCGATAAGCCAAGAGAGGTGCTCCATCAGAAGAAGGTAATGAAAGAGTCAAACTCTTCACCAGTTGGTACGAAAAATAAAATCATGTCCACATCATTTCATAGCAAAATATTATTGATTTAAAATTAGCAGAGCAATTGTTGATTTGGCTGATTGTTCGGGGTTTAATGCTTTTCATATTTCTAAGAAGGTTATGTACAGAGGTTACATTCTGTGTTATATTTTGTAAACTCACTATTGACTCTTAAGCATCAACTTTAAGGCCATATCAAACCTTCTCTTATGTAACATTAATTTTGACAAATAAATATTTTCCATTACGGTGAAAATGTCAAAAAAAAAATGGCAGGAATGACAGAGATCAAATTGTTGTGTTAATGCAAAACCAAACTCCATAATGTTGTCAATAATTGGACTAATTAACAACTAAAATTTTAATTGCAAACATGTAAGTCACCTAAGAGTTAGGTTGGGTGGTGATTCATCACTTACACAAGCATAATCTATTGGGTGGGTTGTGATTCATATGCCATATTTTGCATGTGCTTAATCATGGATATGTATAAGTCATTAGATTTAATTAATAAATACAATGAATTAAAAGAGTTTAAGAGAAATGCGGGTAGGATATGTTTGTTGATTTACATTTCAATGTGTGTTATCAATCATGCGTTATCACAACTAAAACATTTAATTTCCTTGATTAAAAGGAATTAGGACTCTCATAAAAATATTTATTTAACCACTATAACATTTTCCAAAGAATATCTCCCAATATTCATTTGAACATCCTAAAAAAATTCAATTCAAACATCTTGTCCAAAAAAAAGCAGTTGGAAAAAAGAGTAAAGGCCATCAAAGGTAAGGCCACTGAATTTCTATCTTTTCACTGTATGATTATTTATTTTATTATCTATAGGACAAAGATTCATGTATTTTAAATGGACAATATCTAATAAGATATAATGGTTATATTTTTTTAAGTCAATATTTGTAGATGAGAACATACAATATTGGCAAACCTGATTATAAATTTAAAGGATCTCAATCAATAAGAGATCAGAGATCCATTTACTGTACTGATTCTCAATTTTTTTATGAACAACAACACTAAATCATTTCAAAATACTAGTGAGTGAGTGGTTAATTTCTATATTGTAATATCATCCATTATAATAGTTTTCCATTAATCTAATTGGGTAAATGAGTTAAGTTTTTTATTTATTTGAGGACCATTTACTGTACTGATTCTCAATTTTTTTATGAACAACAACACTAAATCATTTCAAAATACCAGTGAGTGAGTGGTTAATTTCTATATTGTAATATCATTCATTATAATAGTTTTCCATTAATCTAATTGGGTAAATGAGTTAAGTTTTTTATTTATTTGAGGACGCTATTCTATATTCTCAATTTGATGGTGCTATGTTCATATTGACAAGTATAATTTCACTCTAAAGTTAATCAATTAATGGGCCTAGTTTGTAGTTTTTACGAACTTGTGGAAGTGGTCTCATAGTTTGAACAATTTAATTGTTTTTTTTAATTAATTGGTGTTGTATTACTCCTTGAAAGATTGATAATATTAGGATGATGAAATTTAAAAATGTTAGATCAAATGTGCATGTGTTGTTGAAATTATTACAATTTAACAATTTTAGTGACATTTCTTTGGGCCTTTTGGGTAATTGCTAGTCTTCATCATTAACATGTTTCAAATACCTAACTTTTAATTAACCAAATAAATTGATTATAATTTTTCACATTGTATAAACATGTTGAAATAGAGGTTCTTTAGATATTTAATTACAAGAGACATGTAAACTTAACTTTTAATTAACCAAATAAATTGATTATAATTTTTCACATTGTATAAACATGTTGAAATAGAGGTTCTTTAGATATTTAATTACAAGAGACATGTAAACTTTATTATTTTTGGGAAAAGCCTTTTCACCTCTTTTCACTACTTATACTATATTGTTTTATTTAAACTTAAAAAAAAACCTACATAAATAACACACCATGTCGATGGAATATATACATTAAAAAATAATCATATTGTTTTATTTAAACTTAAAAAAAAACCTACATAAATAACAATATATACATTAAAAAATAATCATATTGTTTTATTTAAACTTAAAAAAAAACCTACATAAATAACACACCATGTCGATGGAATATATACATTAAAAAATAATCATAATAATGTTGTAAACTAGGAAATTAATAAAGACTTGAAACAGAACCAAAAAAAACGATACACACTTTCAATTTACAACATAAGCACTACGCATTTTGTTCAACCTTCCTTTCTTCCGTAACGTATGCTAATACTTTATATAGTAGAGGGATGAAACTTATTGGTATGGATGTTGTGACACATAATGAGGTATGCCATGTATCCATTACATATGGGAGCCCATGTATCCATTACCACGTGCCCATCACATGTCACGCTATGTGCTATATACATTAACACTTGTCTTTCATCGTGCATTGTCCATTTAACCAAAGCATTTGGCTGTAGAGGTGTAGATAACAGAATTTCTGTGCTGCCAAATTCCCTGTGTGCTTCATTTCCATCAGCATTTTTTTCGAGCAGAGCTTTTACCTTCATTAAAGGATTTGGTTTTGTGTGTTCAACTTTCTAGCAGTTACAGGTTCCGGTTTTGTGTGTTCAGCTTTCTAGCAGTTACAGGTTCTATCCACGCTCATTACTTGGAGATTCACTATGATGCTAATCTGATTGATAGGATACTTGGAGATTCACTGTGATGCTAATGATACCTGAAAGAAAAAATGAACGGAAACCACTTTTAGCATAGTTGAATTGGATACCTACAGCAGTGACTGACACTATTGAATTGGATAGTTATCTCGTGGTAATGACCTCTGCATTTTGGTAACCATTAAGGAAATGCTTATTATTTTCATGAACTGTTTCAGAAGTTGTTTCGACAAGACCTTTTAGTTGCAAGTCTCTGATTGAGGTTCTTATTGTGTTTTCCTTTACAGGGATGCATGGGATACGGCCTCTGAAATTTGTCTTTCTCAGCTTCCAACTTTCAGGTAAGTTCTCGCCATGCTGAATTGTATATACAATCTAAATTTTCACTTATACCAAACCTGCACAACAAATAAAACAAATAAACTACAGTCCCGGCACCTCTAAACATGATATCCCCCATCTTAGATGGTGCAAACCAACATCTTCTCCTAGTCATGATATTCCTATTTTGTTTGCACTTGTGTTCATAGTTATTTTGTGGAAATGTCCTCCTTCAAGACTTTCTTCCTTCAAGATTCTCTGGACTGTGAATTTCCTCCTTTTAAATTACATTGTTCAAATCTCCTTCCTTCTCGTTTGTCTTCATAGTAAGCATCTGATCAAAACATTTGTTTTGAATTTATAAATGCGCTCCTCTTTTTAAAGGAGCATAGCACCAAGATCTTCAAGTGAAACCGTGCAAGTCTTCTTTGATGGTTCAGACACCTCAATCAACCAATCACTTTGTCAAGTCTGCTGTCAGAGCTCCCAATTCCTTCAGTTCGACAGTATCAACAACAAGAAGTTGGTTGCAAAGTCTTCCATGTGGGTTATATAATCAACAAGTCTCATTATCAATAGTTTTCAAAGGCTACAATGGTTTGCAGAAGTAGATAAAATAATCAAAGCCTACAATTGTATCAATAGGTTTCAAAGCCTACAATTGTTTACAATTGTATCAATAGGTTTCAAAGCCTACAATTGTTTGCAGAAGTAGATAAAATAAGATAAGTTTGTTAACATGCAAAAGTCCAATAAAGGACCACAATGTTGGTCCACGAGATTAAAAAAAAATAACTTTAACTTAAATATAGTGGGAATGCGAAAACATCTCTTAACACAATTTGCCTATAGGACACTCGATTTATTTGAGGTCTTAAATGGATTCTATATTATGATTCATATAGGAATAATATGATGATTTATAGTAGAGTAGAGTTGAAGTTATAGTGTGCATCGTCATCACATTCTTCAAAGATCCTCCACAACCTTTGCTTCACTGAAACGTTCTTTATGCAAAATCTCCATTATTGAAACGTTCTTTATGCAAAATGTCCAAATGTCCAAATGGAATAGCTGCCACGATACTAGGGAGTGCTTGGTTTCTTTGAAGAATAGCCACGCAACATGAAATTCACATAAAATCTAAAAAACATTGCTTTCTTTGAAGAATTCACATAAAATCTAAAAAACATTGCTTTCTTTGAAGAATACTCACGCAACATGAATCTACAAAACTTTATAAAAATAGAACTACCACTGCTCTAACATCCATTATCAATGACAATTTTCAAGAATCGATCATGGCTTTGATAATTTAGGATGCCTTTGATAATTTAGGACTCTTTAATCAGAACTAACAAAACTAATGTGGCCCTGAGTCAGGGTATAGGGTATCTCTAGGAGCAGAAATATCTATAGCTTGAAGCTTATCGAACTTTCCTAGTTCTAAAGTCACATTGCCACTTAATAAATTGTTTGACAAGTTGAAATACAAAGGCTAAATTTGCAAGGCCTGCAAGCTCTTCAGGTATGTGCCCACTAAGCTTGTTGTATGATAGATCTAGCAGTAGTAAGTTCACACATTTCCCTAAATGTGCAGGTATATCTCGTGATAACGGGTTATGATTAAGATCTAAATATCTTAATTGCAGGAGGTTGGCCACAAAATCAGGGATTCTTCGAGAGATTATTTCTAGAGAGTTTTAAGAGCCCTAAGCTTTTTAGCTGCCCAATTTCCATAGGGATGTTTCCGTGTAAATTATTGAAATCCATTTATAACCTCTCCAACTTTTGAAGCATACTAACTGAAGAAGGGATTGATCTTGTAAAAGAATTACCTTTTAAACTAAGGAATGTTAAGCTACTTAAATTTCCAATCGCCGGAGGTATTTCTCCAGCTAATTCGTTGATACTCACGTCTAAGTATTCGAGTTTTGTAGAGAGGTGGCATATAGAAAACGACAATTTCCCAATGAAGTTATTATCCAATAACAATATTTGTTGTAGATTGGAACAATTACTTATAAGGGCAGTGAGAATGGGGCATCTCCCAGTGCTGCCTCTAATCAGGTGATTGTTGTCAAAGTAAAGCGTCTGGAGATGTGTCAATTTACCCAACTCCATGGGCACTGTTCCACTGAGCTGGTTCTGTTCTAAGGAAATCACTTGAATCTTCGTAAAATTGAGACGAGGAGGATTAGAGAATGTTAAAAACCAATATTCTATTGCTGCAAACTGAGCAGCTCTCATGTCAGAGCTTCACCTATGGCAGAACCCTCTGTACCATCACATTCACATAATCTATTACATATACTTGCACAATATCGGGTGGTTTGAACCACTCCATAACAAATATGATCTCAATCCTATTCTAAAGCAATAAACACTCAAACATAGGAAAGCTAACTTTCTCCATTAATGCTAACACTCCTCCTTAATGGAAAAAGGGTTCACTAAAAAAACTCAAATGGCATACGATGCCTATTGGTCTAAGTCTCACAGCTAGGCTTACAATGATAAAAGACAAAGCTTTCATTTTTGTCTTCTTGCAGCAGAGCCCATACTTATTCATTTGTGGATGAAGCTTCATCTTCACTTTCTTTGCCACAAGCCATAAGAAAATGATGGAGCTTCACCTCCTCTTCATGCATTTCCCCCTCCGAGGGAACACATGAACTCTTATCCTCCTCTTCGAGTATATACTAACATTCTTTGCATTTGATGGTTCTTGGGATTCTTCAAATGCTTCTTCTTGTCTCCCCATTATCTGCACAGAAAACAATGTTAGATTTATAAAGAGGACCACATTTGCTTTTGTCTTCCTGCTCCTTCAGGAGAGCTTTCATTTCTCCATCTCTCCCTACCCCATCCCTCTCTGCTGACATAGTTATGCCTTCATCCTTTTCACTCAGTTCCGTTGCTGCAAGCATGTTTTGCATTTGATCTGTATGTGAAGATAGGCCTGCCTTCTCACCAAACAGTAATTCATCAATAAGATATTTTTCAATCATCAAATTGATCCACTCATCATGAGGTATATAAGTCTCATCAAACTTGATTTCTGCATCAGGAAAATTTTCAGGTTCTACAATAAATGGATGTGTTTTCATCATCACAAGTTTCAGTTACAAACACACATTCATCACCCATCATTGCGTCTTCAGTTTCACAATCAAATATGGGATCATTTTCAAGAGAAATATCTTCAACATAATTGCCCTCATTCAAACAATATTTCATTTCTAAAACATCCCATAAGAATTTTGCACTAAGAATCTCTCCATATTCATATATTATGCTGAGTATGATGTTATCATCTAATGAAAATGTTATAAAGCTTAACGCTGATGCATCTCCACTATCATTAATAACATCTTCAACATAATCCAATAAATTTACCTTCCATAATACTGTTTTCATTTCATTTACCCATATTTCATAATTCATACCTGAAAAAGATGGTAATTCTGGCATTAACCATTTAATAATCTCACCAAATTCCAAATATGCATCTTCATCCGCTACTGGTCCATTAATGTCAACCTGAAACACATTACTAAATTCAGCAAAACAATATTTTGCATTTCTCCTTTGATGCTTTCTCCTTAGTTTTGAGACTCTTTCAGTTTACTTTGAAGACCCATTTTCTCCCCTATCAATTTTGGATCTAGAAATTGATCCACCACGCTCACGGCTGCGCACTTCAGTCTGCTCTAGCACCCACACCAAAGCACAAAACACCACAGTCGAATGTCAGACGGATGCTCTCGGTTCTCTCCACCAGGGTGATCCCAGTTCCGTCCAGGCAGTGGAAGACACAGCTTGGCGTCCCCCTCAGCTTCCTGTGCTTGTCTAAACACATGCGCTCACTGCCACGGCCAATTCGGTCTCCAGCCAACTAAATCGACCTCCAATTTAGCCGTTGCCAAGCAACACACCACGACGTTGATCGATCCGCGCCAATCAACTCCCACAGCAAAACGAGACCACTGTAACAGCAGCGAAAATCGAGAACCGTCCAAACAACCAATTCGGCCTCTACTGCTGCACCTCCTCACCAACAGCGCTCTTCAACAACAACGCCCTTAATAGCGCTCTTTGCCACAGTTCTTCTTAGCAAATCGGCCTCAGCAACAGCTGCAACACGCCTCATGCAACAGCTGCAACACGCAGACCAGTGCTCCTGACACTTCACGCAACTGCTACAACATGCAAATCACAAGACGGCTTTCCTCCACACAATGAGAGATTTCCTCACACTGTTGACAGCATCCCAAGGCACTCACCAACCCCACGCAGATCACTTCACAGATCGTAGATGGGATCGCACCACGGCCTTCTTACGTAGAGGCAGCCAGCAAAGGGGCTCGAGTCAGACCACGACCTCCATATCACTTCTCGTCAGGCAGCCACGACCTCCACGTCCAGATGGCGCCCCTCTCTCGGCCTCCACTTCCTCGCAGTGTGGATCTTGCAACAGTGTTCCAACAGAGAAATGGGTGATGGGTGTGGAAAAGACAAAAGGATTGCGAAAGAGAATGAAAGAAAGGGTGGCAAGGAAAAGCATTATGGTAATCTGCATCTCTTCCGTGACAGAATGGTTTTTGATGAGAAAATGGAGTTTGGTAATGTAGTAGCTATATAGTTGCTGCTGCATTGAGTGAAGAGACTCAATGCATTGATCGGAAGCATTGGTGAGAACCAATTATTTATTAATTTTGCAAAGAGAAAAGTGTAGTCAGATTAAAATAAATCCCCAGCGAATACAATAGCGTTTGCACTCACCAGCGAGTAGAATGAGGCCGTGTCCAAAAAGTCCGCGCTCCATAAAATCAATTAAAAGTCAATATTACTTAAAATATTAAAGTAAATATTACTTCAATGTACGGCAAAATGAATTGAAAAAAATCTAACACACCCTATAATAAATGAAAAAAGGTCTATAAAATTAATCATAAATCTTTCTCCTTGCCTCTCAGTAAATGAAAGTAATAAATCTTTCTCCTTGCCTCTCGGTAAACGAAAGTAAAAAGTAAAAAGTCCATCCAATTAATAAAAACTCTTTCTCCTTATTAATTTGGTAACGAAATGCCTTTTTTTAACGAAATAAAAGTCACGAATTACCTTCTTTTTTTCTTTAATCACATTCCTTTATAAAAATTGCTTTATAAGTTTAAATGTTTTATTTAAATAAATTAAAAAATATTAATAAAAATTATATATAAAACTTTTATTATATAAATGATAATACTGTTTTATAAAAAATATGTATGCTTTTATAGAAAATGTGTCTATTTTATTAAGAAAACACATAGATGAGCATATTTACATTTCTTTCTGATTTTATTAAGATAATAAGACAAAGTAAAACGTAATTTAGATCAAAAAGGACATTTTTAGTTACTTATTTTAGTTTTTTTGGGTTTAGGTATTTAATAGTCGTATGTGTTTTTTTATTTTTTCCATTAATTAATAGTTTTGGTTTAATAATAATTATTTCTTGTAATATTCATGGTAATAAGCAAGCTTAGTTTATAATTAGAATGAAAAGTATTCCATTCCTTAAGCTTAATTTATAATTAAAATGGAAAATATTTCATTCTTTATTCTTGGAAATGTTTAGAGAAAATTAAGAACCAGACACTTTAACACTTTGACAATGTTAAAACTCAAACACACTAAGAAAACTTTCCTCTCACAAAATGAAATATTTAGTTTCTAATAGGTGGCTAATGACTAGGACTGATCATAGGTATTAGGATTGATCATAGGTATTTCACATAGGTGCATTAGCCATAAATTACAACCAAATGAATATTTGAGGAATTATAAGAAGAATGTGTACGAGAATCTAGATATTATGAGACAAAAAGGATGAATGTCCAATTGTTGTGCTTGCAAATGATGATCTAAAAGAGGGTACATGTTGCTTCCTCGCATGGTGTAGATATGGAAAATTCTTTAATGTTTAACAATATTCCAACGCGTCTATTTTATATTTAAAATAATGATTTAAAATCTAGGAAGAGAGAGAAAATGATAAAAGAAATCTCTAGAGTGTGAGTCAGGCCTTCACATTCCATGGTAGGAGGATTGAATGTGTTTTTAGAAAGGGGTCATTACAACCCCCATCTCTAATGTAATAGTTG
>Ga0115851_101504_pt1 | contig 12395 bp, 12 predicted proteins | sample InSIn2gowninarea_FD_83865 | JGI IMG/M metagenome (GOLD analysis project Ga0115851, IMG submission 83865)
TTCAAAGACAAATCTAGGCAACGACAGGCTTACGCACCAAAGCTTGAAGCAGTGGAGAGCGTATGGTGTCTTCGTTTTATCGTTCAAGCGCCTGGTGTTGAGAAGCTGCAGCAAAGATGGAGCGCTTGATTGAGATGAAACGGCTGGAGGACGTCCTAAGAACATCGCATGCGAACTGCAGAAGCTAGATGTTGGCGCAGCGTCAGGCACGTCAAAAGACCGCGAGGTCTGTTTGTCGCATGTCGCGGTACAGTTGAGATGAGCTTTGAACGTTGTGGAGTCGATGACTGTCGCAAGCCTGAGATTGACGAGTTGGCTGTGGGTACGGTCGAGACGAGGCAGATGCTCCGAAGAGGTAATAACAACAAGGCTATTCGACTGAGAGATGCTTCCAGTAGGTGGTTGGGTGACGTGAAATGCAATCAAGTGGTTATCGACTTCATCGTGAGGCTTGGAAGCAGGTTGGCTGCCGTGCGAAAAGGGACAAGTGCCGTCAACGCCGGCCAACATGGTGCCACCGACGAGATTGGGTACAGACGACGTGGTCGAGGTTGTTGGAGTTGTGCGGAACAGCCTTGGTTTGCGATGTGATGGGCCAAATGCAGTGAGATTATCGATGTGGGTGAGTGAGAGGTTGGCGGCAAGTTCAGGAGCGAACAGGCACGAAGCACCGTTCTTACCCTCGGGGCGAGCGACGTGGTTCTGTTGAGAAGCGCCGGCGCACTTTTGAGGAGTAAAAAGTAAGCCGATTGGCGGGATGTAGAAGAAGCGAGACCACAACAGAATCATGTGAGTGCTTTGGGCAGTTGCGCATGTTGAGCGCTGGTTGTCGAGTCGATGAAGCAGGAGAAAGACTTTTCTTCGGTCAAGATCCATGGTTGATGCTGGTGTTGTGCCGCTGGTTTGTCTTGAGGTGCGGATGATCGATGCAGTGCGTAAGAATGTTGAGGTGGGCAGAAGAAAGCCGTTCGAGAGTGACAGGACACAAAGGCTATCCGATTACTTGGCGCACTTGATGGGTGATTGTCAAAGATCTGGGCAAGACGAGTAAGTAAGGGCTAGTGAGAGGAGGCAGTGAACGAGATGAAGATTGAGGGAAAAAGAAGGCGCGAGGGGCAAGGGGCAAGGGGCAACGCGACTGCGCGATGGGACAAAATTGCGGGACGAAGAGACTTACCTCGCGGCGCAAAGACGATGAGAAGATCTTTTCGAGGCGAGTAAGTATGGGAGGTTCAAAGAGGTGGTGACAGAGGCGATAGTCCCGTCGCGAAGAGGGGTTGTGCAGGCATGAAGCAAGAATGGGAAAAAGGAGGTGGGCGACGCATGAGGTGACGCGAGTGCGCGACAAGTAAGAGTCGCGGGCAATGACAAAACTTACTCCGAGGCGTAAAAACCATGAGAGATGGCGAACCGTCCAGTATGACTGGCAAGGCGAAGACTGTTTGGCGCTTGATCCAGATGTCGATGGTTGGTGAAGACGGTCGAGCCAAGCTCTTGATGGAAATCGTGGATGAAGATTTGTGACCAAGGATGTTGACAAGGGATGGTCATGTTGCAGAAGAAAGATGGATGAGATGCGGTGGTGGGAAGGGATATTACGGGTTTTGTGCAGTGAAGTGAAGAGTGAGAGTTCGCTGGGAGTGCCGAGCCTTTTTCGCAGGCACCATCCAGGAGCGCAGAAACTCCGTCGCGAGGGTGTCTGAGCAACAGCCAGAGTTTCTAGCACCAACCAATCAGATTTGACTTGAGCAATTCATGTTTTACGTGTTAACGAGCTTTCTCTGCTGCATTTGCTTTGTTACGAGAAGCCATGGGAGGACAAGGTATAAGATACGGCTCATGAGGATGATTACACTTAGGACTGGCCACCAGAGCAAGTCTGATAATCAAGAACTAGCTGGGTGCAAAGGTCAAACATCGTTCAACATCAAAATCTCAAAGCTTGCCGCACTTTCGAAGCTTGCTGTCAAGAAACTGTCAGCGGTCCGGATGGCAAGCAGAGATATTTATCTTGACGCACCTACATCAGAACAACATGCATCAGAACAAGCATCCCCTGATCTGCTCCAAGTCGCTCGACTATCTTGGTCTGCCGTTTCCCCATGGAAGCCATGCAGCATCAATAATGACTGCACCACACACCACAGCACTACTTGAGAGGATGACCGATCACGTACTACCGTGACGACAAGAATTTCTCACAGAAAGAGAAGAACATCACAGATATAGATGAAGAAGCTGAACAGTTCAAGCTGAAGAATAGAAAGTCTACCAGTGAGGTCCTTCGGCTTCTCGAGTAGTATGATGAGCACACGGGAGCACGCTTATCAATAGTACAGCCCATCGAGAAGCTGCGCCTAAGTCGAAAATCTCAAGAGTTGAGCCAGGATGGTGAGGAAACTGGCACCACCCAAGGTGCTTCGGCCGTTCTTGGACTAAAGTCACACTGGTGCTCGATACTGTGGATGACCATGCCACCGCCATCTTTCGCCAGGAACTCTGCGTTAGGCATCACCAACCCGGACTGTTGTGTACAGATTGGCGGCAATCTCTGTGGTGGGAACATTCTGTTCGGATTCGCGATAGATGTGCCGGAGGTGCAACTTATGCAGGTCTAAAGCTCATCCCAATCTGGAGAGTTTGTGAGTTCAACTTGAGAAATATCATCTATGCAGGTCAACAGGAATAGTACAAAAGGGTCTTCCTCTCACTTGACATTCTCTTGATCGGGCTTCCATGATCACATTCTACTAGTGTTAGACAGACAAGACCATATGTTCCTTCATTGATGACATCTCAACAGAGATTTGGGCAACTTCCTGCCGGCTGCATTCGATGGCTACGAAGTGCATGTCGTGTCGGCGCGTACATGCTAGGCATCAAAGGTCGCCTACCACGGCACCTGTTCTCCAGTGTACGTCCAGAACGAAGCAGTATCGTCCTTCTTCAGCCCATGCAACACCTTAAGCATACCACTGATACTCTCATGCGCCTCGATCAAAGCACCCTCCCCACCCATACGAGTCTTCACCCAACCAGGATCCATACTGACGACCACAGCGCCTGGTAACTTCTCCCTCAACTCCTCTCCTTGGTGTATCGTGAGCATATTCAAAGCAGCCTTGCTGATGCTGTATGTAGTGCACTTTCTAGGCTTGATGCCTATGCTGACTTTCATGCTGCCGAGTCCAGAAGTCATGTTCAAGACCTTTACATCCGAAGCCAACAAATCAGCTTTGTAGAAGCCTTCGGTGGTTTTCGCAGGACCCAGAACGTTGATTTTGATGTGTTCGTTCATGTCGCTTTCGGATATGGACAAGGAGTTTTGCTCTGGGACGGCATTGATGCCGCTGTTGTTGAGGAGGTAGTCGATTTTCTTGCCGCTGAGAGTTTTGCCACATGCTTCAATGAAGGAGCTAATGCTAGACGCATCTCCAACGTCGCATTCCAGAATGTGGATGTTGTTGTTCTTGTTGAGTGATTTCAGGTCGGTCAAGTCGTTTGACATGGAGCGCACGGCTCCAATCACTGTGTTGGAGCTGTCTGCAGAGAGTTGACGGACGAATTCTAGACCAAGGCCTCTGTTGGCACCAGTGAGCACATAGACAGGCATGATGAATAGATTCTGCGATAGTTTGGGAGATGAGCGCAGAATTCCGTATGTAGGATGGCATTTATAGTCGCAATGCGGGGGTGGGGTGGGGTGGGTGCAGGAGGCGGCTAAAAGTCAATGGCGGCTAAAAGCAGCCGATTCTTTTGCTTGTATGGCTGGGATTCTTCGCATCAGACATGGTTTCTCCCTTTCCATTAATATCGCGAGAAAACCAGAACGAGTGGTCGATGAGCTTGTTTCGGGGGCCAGGAGCTGCCATCAACAGAAGTCAGCCGTACGCTTTCGATGGCCTTTGATCATTTGATATGAGCATGCTGTCTTGATCTAACAAAGCCTTGACGAAGCATTCTCGTAAGGACAAAAATGACTGCGGAAATGGATCAGTAAAGATCTTGGTTCATGGTCTGTTCGATGCTGCCCTTGAAGACTCAACAATGTCAATGACCAGCAACACCTTTGCCAAATCTTTCGCCCAAGACTTTGACTATCCACCCACTCTGCTGGTGAGAAGAGCTTGAAGAGGTCGGCTTTCTGCACAAGTGGCAGAGGAACCCTCAACCGCAATTTGTAGTCGACAGGATGTCGAGCAAAAGAGCGTCGGACATGCCTATCTGGACTTTTTGCCACTGCCAAGGGTAGTTTCTGGCATCTTTGCGTCCAACATGGCATTGTCAGAACCTGTGAGTTCTGAATACTGGAATCGAAGCGACGATTCGATGTGGTATACATGTCTCTTTGGTCCTTGAAGGGGGGTATGTCGCACGATCATGTAGAATAGTGATGGCCGTCTTCATGTAACAAAGAACAAATCTTGAGACTCGATGTGCATCGATGGCCTGGGAGAAATGTTCGAGCTGTTGTGAGACGGGCACCACAAAACAGAAGGTCTGAATTTAAGATATGCAGAGTGAGAAAGAATGAATGTGAAGTCTTTTTGTTGTATGTTGTTGACTACATAGCTTGGTAGTCAATCCTTTCGCAGATCATCCGAACCTTCCTTCACCATCTCCTTCGCAGACTATCCACGACTTGGGTGTAAGAACTGCAGACAACGGTCTTGGGTACATCATCGATTAAGATCTGCTCTCAAGTCTCCAGCGAGCCACAAGCGAGCAGCAAGCAGCTGTCCTACGAGGGCCCTGCAAACCGTAGCCGCTGCAGGACGTTGTAGCATTGTTAGCTCTCTCTCGGCAAAGAAGCAATAACTGACTTCTGACACTCAACACGACATGGGGACTTGCTGAGGCCGCATGTTGGTCGAGTGTGCGGTGTGCGGCAGCGATGTACTGAGGCATCTTGAAGATTTCTTATAAGTCGAACAGCGGACGCAAAGAGGCAGCGGCGTTGCTGGGAACTTGCTGAGGCTGGCCGTTGGTTGAGTGTGGGGCAGAGTTGTGTTGAGGAGCGGTCTCGGCGGCTTTCTTGCTGGCTGAGCGACGAACAAGAGTCATGTCGAGGACGGGGACAGATGTGAAGGAGAACTCGAACTGGCAAGGAGAGAAGGTAAGGTCCTCGTCGCCGAAGCTGGCGTCGGTGAAGCAGAAGCTGGAGTTGGCAGTGCAGCATAAACCAATAAAATGGTGCTTGCTGGCGTTTTTGTGTATTGAGGATGCTTTCCTCGGTCCTCGGCCAACTGCTCGCGCTTACAAGGAGCCAGTAATGGGTTGTTTTGCTGGTCTGGAATGTGTCGAGAGCTCTGTCCTGCTCGCAATATTTGCCGGAGAAGGCAGAAAGAGCTGCACAATCTGTGCAAAAGTCAGCAAGTTCTTAGGAAGGCAGTCAAAATACCCACTTTTCTCTCCTCAGGTTTCATCACCTTCTTCGATCATGTCCTAAATTCTCTTGCTTCTCGGTCGGGTACACAGCTTCATGAGAGGGAAGGGAACGTTCCGCTCAGTCACGATGACTTGAGTATTCTTGTCAAGCATGTACGAAGCGACAAGCTCGAGGGACTGAGAGTGATTGACCTCTCGACCAGACCGGTGGCAGCTTCTTTGACCAGAACCTTCGTTTTGTCAGTCACATACATCGGGATCCAGAAGGTTAGTTTTGCTTACCTTTCCGGGCCATGGCGTTCTTGAAGGTGTACTCGAAAGCCTCAACCCCATCGAGGGCAACAAAAGTACGAGGTTATGGTCTTGCCCGCCTAAGAGCTTTCTTGGCTCGGCCAAATCGGCAACGACCATGCAGGCCCGCAAGTTTGGTCAAGCTCTGTCATTTAGAGGAAGTAAAAGTCGTAAAAGGGTCTCCGCAGGCCTGCTCAAGGATCATTAAAGAGTAAGGGTGCTCAGCACGAAAGCAAGTGGCTTGGAACCCCTTAGTCTCAATGTAGGCGAACGAACCAAGATTGCCAAATCCCTCAGCAAACTGACGAACTTCGGCGTAGATGGAGTTGATGTTGCAGTCCAACATAGTCTTGGGGGTAGCCGTGAACTCAACCTGACCATCGTAGGTTGAACCAGCCTAGGCACGAGGATGAGAGCGGTAGTTGCCACGAAAGAAGGTGTCCTCCTCATCGAAGTAGTCCTCCTCCTCGTCGTCAAAACCACCACGGTAGCAAGACTGCTGGTGTCTACCGTTTCGCAGGCCAGGACGCTGACCACAGACATTGCCACGTGAGCCGATAGCGCGACGCTCACTGAAGCGGGGCTGGCGCTGCTCCGCGTGCTGACGCTCCTCCTCGATAGCGAAGGAGGTGCTGCGCTCATACGGAACGCATACAAATGCGATAAGTAATGTGAATTGCAGAATTCAGTGAATCATCGAATCTTTGAACACACGCGAAGCTGACAGTGGTAAGGGCACTCTCGAGCACGTCCTTCAAGACAGAGGCGATGTCCCAAGACCTAGAAAACATCAGTAAAAGTTCGGAACACAAGAGAAGAAGAAAGACTTACGTCGTTGTAGTCCTCATCTCCAACCTTGGTCAAGCTGTCCTTGTCCACGATGGGCTTGAGCACGCAAAACGTGCAAACCAAGTTCTTCTTCTTGCAAAGGTCATAGGGTGTAGTGTCGGAGCCATTAATGCAAGCACGGCCATGTGAATAACACAAGTTGCACCCACGGCGAAGGCCCCAAGCAGCAGGATTGAAACAAGGCTAGGCTTCTCAATAGCTCTCTTCTTGTTGGGTTCTGCTTGAGGCTCTTCTTCAATAGTTGACTTACGCTTGCGCGTTCTGGCTCTCTTCACGACAGCTGTGCCGATGGGGTTGAACACGCAATCGACGTTTTTGTCGGCGCATATATTGCAAGGTGTAGTAGGGTCCCCACCACTGCATTTGCGGTGAAGACGACGGCAAGAGTCGTAGGTCATGCGAAGATCGTTGGCAACAGGAGATTGCGAACTTCCATTTGTGTTAGCTAAGAGCGTGCCGAACGGCGTAACGGGGAGTTCAAAGGCGGAGTACCGGTTGGAGATGTTGTCCTCGAAGGCGTCCTCGCCTACGAGACGGAATCCCGCCCACTCCAGAGTCTGGCCATCGAAGAGGCGAGGAGTCAGCTCCATCGAGCCTCTCTCGCGGAACTGGCGGGAGGTGAAGGCTGCCTCAGTGGGGACACGAGGAGATGCTGGCTGAGTAGAAGTTGAGACACGAGCTGAGGTGAGGAAGTCCTCAGCTCGCGTCTCTGATCAACAGTCTTGTGAAAGACTGAGATGTCTGGAGTCGATGTCAGCCAATTGTCAGACTTGAGTGATGCTGCGCGATCAAATCTTGGTGCATGTGAAAGGGTGTAGAAGGCAGGTCCGAATTGTGGTAGGAAAATGTGCGCTTGTGTGAAAAGACGAGCTGATGTGAGCAAGAAGATCTCCAGCCAACAAGGTCTCAAGTGCGAGTGGGAAGCATGAAGCCGTTACTCGGACAAGATCTTTTCAACAGGTCGAAAAGTGTTTGAAGCACAGAAATTGTGTCCAACGCAGGTCATGACTTCCTAGTGAGAGGCCGCTGCGCGCTGGGGCAGTCGCTTGAAGAAGATGGAGTGCAAGTTGGGAAGAAACAAGGAACAAGACCATGAAACAGTGTCTGTAAATGAACAACGCGCATGACGGCAGAACATTTTCGAACAGTAGGTAGATGGACTGGGGAGAAAACCCAAGGCAGATCTTCATTTCCCAGACGGAAACGCCGCTGCGCGCTGCAGCAAGCGCGTGAAAAGGGATGAGTGCAGGATGGGGAGTAACAAAGAATGCGAGAATGAAACATTGTCTGAGTATGAACAACGCGCATGATGGCACAGGGTAATCAAAGAGTGGATGGCTGGACGAGGGGACATGGAGAGATCTTAGAAAAAGACGCTTACCTTGGGTGCCATGGCGCGCACATTGCCCTTCTCTGCGAGGGAGAGAAGGGAAGAGGTGCGGCCAGAACGGCAGTAGAGTTGTTTGCTTGCAATAGAGTTGAAGTCGTGGGTCGATGATGGATGGTGAGAGAAGGAAAGAAGGAAGGAGGAAAAGTCAAAGAGCAAAGCTCGAGACGCTGAAGCTGGGACCGGACGAGTCACTTGGCACTACTGTCACGCTACATACAGCACAATCACTTCTACACCAATTAAATCGCAGTACACACCTCTTAATACAGTCAATACCATAGTGAATAGAGTAATGATGCTTTGATTCTCAATTCTATGCCAGAATCTCGTGATCTACATCACCAATTTGGGCACCGACGATAGCTCTCAGTGGCCACCAGTGTAGATAGAACTTCTTTCTGCCTTTTTATAGTCAGCAAATAGTCAGTGTTTGGATCAAGAAGCACTTACGCCGCTATAGACGTCAGATTGTTATCTCTATCTGCTCTCAATGAACAGAAGCGTTAACAGGTCTCCTTTCTGCATTCTTACCGTCAGTAAAAGTATCGATACTGCTTTAGAGAACACTCACGTTTGCTGTAAACAGCTCTCGGGTCTATTTCTCGCCCTCATCGGACTCGTTCTTCGTGCCAGCCTCGTCGGTCTTCTTGATGACGGGCAGTTTGGGCATGTCTCCGTCGACGAACATGCTGAGCATGTCATCGGCCATACTGGTGGGGTAGCGACGACCAGGAGGCTTGCTGTTGGCGTAGTACTCGGCGAGGTCTTCGACGGCGCCATCCTCGCGAGACTTGAGCTTGTTGGCGGGCGGGGAGGCGGCGGGGGGAGCCTTGCCCTTGCTGTTTTGTGTGAGCGAGTTGCTCCTGGAAGGTCAACACGAAGAGGCCCAACATACTCCTGGACGGCCTCCTTGCCCAAGTACTTCTTCTCGTCGTTGGTGGTAGTGGGAGTATTCTTCTGCATTTTGATGATATTGATTAGGGTGGAAGAGTGTGTGAGGAAGCGCGCGTGTGGATGTTGCGAAGGTGAGTGTGTTCTGCTTTCACCAGGGGAAATATCCGTGTCCTCGTACGGGGTAAATAGACTCGGGTCGCCAAGACGATCCCTTGTTCGCATGCACAATAGGTGCATTGGGAAAGGAATTGGCTGAACGAATGTGTTCGATATGCTTGTTGCTTCCACATACTCCATGATCACTCGTGGTATCAATGCTGCAGACTACCTCCTGGGCACAACTATATCACCACTAGTTTGATGTACAGTTCTCTTGCATTTGGTAGCTGCTAGAAAAGTTTGAAAACGTGCACCATACATGTCCCTATCAAAAGTGATATAGAAGGTTCAAGCAAAGTATGAAACTGTTGTTACATTCGTATTCCACAGGCAAACGTCACATCATGGTTTGAAGTAGTAGAAACTTTGATTCTGATGCAATGCTTTCCTGATCTCGAAAGTAGAGCTGGTGGATGAGAGAACGGCTCTTGATTGTCGTGTTTTCTCCTCTGGTGACTTCTAACGATGCCTTGTTTTGTTCAAATTGGCATTCCATCTCTCCCATGGTCCGGGCAGCCTGATCAACTGTCCAGAATCAGCATGAAACCCTCCGTGATAGAACTGATAGTCTCACGTCTTTGGAATGAGCTCAAATGAGCTACATCATGTCTTGAGGACCCCTTACTTCTTCTCCTTATAGAAGGCGTTGGCCTGGGCGATGTCGATGAAGAGGTTACCCTTCCTGAAGTGTGATTTGGGCTTCTTGTCCTCAGAGCCTTGGATCATGTTGTCCTCGGTGGCGTTTGTAGGGCTGTAGAACTGTCAGTATCTGTCCACCGTGACAGGGTCAGTCCTCCTTACCTTTCGACGGACTCCTTGTCGGCACTGTTCTTGATGGTATCCTTCTTGTCCTCAGTGCTGTGTACAATTCAGCACTCTGTTGTCAGTCGAGTGCGGAGAAAGGGCTGTTACGTACCTGTTGCTGATGGTCTCGTTGGTGACCTTGATGTCGGACGACTTGCTCTTGTTCTCTTCGGAGGTGCTCATCGAGTTGGTTGCCATGATGAGCAGTGTGATCAGGAAGGAAGTGTCTGGTTGATAGAGAAGATGGTGGGAGGTACGTGGATGTTGTGTGCTTCAGCGAAGGACGAGAGAGTGAGAAAGACGCGATGTTGATAGTCGACTACACGCGTCTGAAACCCTCGAGTGATGCAACAATAGAATATTCCAAACATCGACTATCACTCGAGACTAGTATATTGCTTGGCACAACACGACTACCACCTACGCAACCAATATCAAATCACTTTCTATTTCTTTCCACGCGACAGTCCTTCCTCCGAGCCTCGACGCATACCATCAAGATGCACGAAGAACAGCTCGCACGCGAGCAATCGCTCCTCGCAATGCCCTTCCTCGATGAGGACCTCCCTTTCCTCGCCGAGTTCGATGGTGGTCCTTGGGTCAGTGTCGAGGAGGTTGTTGCCATCGTCACCACCAAGTAAGTTCTGCTTTGCGCTGTCACAGCCACTTCCTATTGGACGTAGCTTAATAGAGATAGCACCGCCATCATGGCTGGGATTGCCCCTGACATGGGTGCTCTCGCCGCAAGCTCGCCCAACATGGGCACCAGATTACAACCCCATCCACGAGAAGTTTGGATTGAAGATTTTGAATGCCGCTGGTTACATCAATTCGATTTATCCAACTGAGAGTATGACTTTTGGACCTATGGGAAGACTGTATGGCTCCTCTTTTCGAAACCCAACATGGGATCCTGCTGAGAAGATACATCCCGTCTTGAGATCTCATATGTGGCAGGGAGTCAGTGATGAGCAGTACGCATTGCTCTACCCAGCGTTGAATCTCGCATCGGCTATCTTGGACGATCCAACAACATTGAACTACTTCTACGCCCTCAGCCGGCCAGCAAGCTCCATGACTACTGTAGTTGACCCTGATACCAATCTCACCTGCAAGATCATGGACATTCCAGATACTCTCACCGAAATCCAGCAACGTGAGACTTATCAGCTCATCTGGGATATGCAACTTTACACATACTTCACCTTCAAGGATATGGCTTCTTTAGACTACGACGTTTATGGAGTCACGAAACCCACATTAGATTCAAACTGCAGGATGATACCAGCAGCAAGACCGTAAGTCACATCTGCCCTTCTCCGAGAATCTCTTTTCCAAACCTAACTCTTCCACAGAAACACAAGAATCAGCTTTATGGAGATCAGCGATCTGTACCTCAAGCTTTTGGCCGAGACCAAGAAACACATAGACTCAGGCCAAGCAGCCAACATAAACTGGTTCTACGAAGTCCAGCGCATGTTCCGCGTCCCCGCCCATAAACGCGAACACATCGATCTGGTATCAGCATACTTCCGCATCTCACTCATGCTCGCAAACACCATCCTCCACGAATCCGTCCACGCCTTCAATAACGCCTATTTCGAAGACCCAATCCCCTGGATCTAGCCTCGCGAACCTTGGGTCAGGGGAGCTCGTTGCAACGAACAAGGCTGCTGTTTCGAACAATTCGTGTTTGGAGGTTTGCCGCGCGCGATGATTATTAGTATCCCTCCTGTCAGCCACAAGTATCATTCTGCACAAGCCATTGCCATGCCGTTTGGCGCCAACTTTGAGCAACAGTGGGATCAATGGTATGTCCAACTTGCCAACGACAACTCGTCTGTCATGCCCAGCGTCAATGTTGCAGATTTTGATCAACTGCGTCGTTTGTATCCCATCTTGCAGGAATGGTTTCAACGTATGTTTAGTGATGATATGTGGTTGGATCAGGTACAGAGGTTTGGCTTGGAAGCCATCAAAATGCCCAAAAATGATTTGTGGCAGGTTATGTTGTGGAAAAGAGCTAAAAGAGGTTACTGGGGCACAGGAGAGGAACGATGGAATAGAAACGAGCCTTTTGGCAGGACGCATAATTGGGTGTGATGTTTGATAGGAAATTGCAGTTGGTTTTTGACTTTTGGCTTCTATCTCCTTGGTATGAATCCGTTATGCTTCTTCTTCATGCCTTTTGATGAGCCTTTTTCAGCTCGAACACGCAGGCGAGAGCCTTTTCCTGGCAGTGCTTGCACTGCTTTGGGCTGCTGCCAGGAACGATCTCGCACTTGATCTTTCGATCTGTGCAGGCCTTGCAAGACTTCTTGAAGGCACCCGGGCCAGGGGTGGCTTCAGAGGAAGCTGAGGCGGAGGCGGGGGCAGGAGTGGTGGTGGTGCTGATCTCATTAGTCCTGAACTCATTGACGAGTAATTGTATGTAAGCAGGAAACAACTTACCCAGGGGCGGGGGCAGGCGCAAAGAGGTCGTCAAAGTAACCCTCAGGGACCTCGAAGGTACCCATGTTGGGCGAGCTTGCGGCGAGAGCACCCATGTCAGGGGCAATCCCAGCCATGATGGCGGTGCTATCTCTATTAAGCTACGTCCAATAGGAAGTGGCTGTGACAG
>Ga0115851_101505_pt1 | contig 12388 bp, 12 predicted proteins | sample InSIn2gowninarea_FD_83865 | JGI IMG/M metagenome (GOLD analysis project Ga0115851, IMG submission 83865)
CTACGTACTAGTATCTCAACTAGTACAAGAACTAAGGGGGTTGTAGCTCCCTTCCAGGAGAAGCTGGAAAATGAGAGAGGGTTGTAGCTCTCTGCAGGTAGCAGCCTGCGTACTGGTAAAAGACTGCACCAATACAAAATCATTGTAAAAAGAAGTTTCTAATTGAAAGAAGATAGAGACATATTGCAGCAGGTGGCTTTCACCCACATTGGGTTTCCACCTTACATCTTGTGTTTCGTGGTGTGATTGTTTATTTTGTGTTCCTACTCATTATTCCATGGTTCTCACATACATATTAATGACAAACATCTAAAGAATAAATTAAATTATAAGTTTGGAAGGTATATGCAAGTTTCAATTGTCAGATCTGAAAATATTTGTATAAATTGATAAGATTTTGATAATACTGATTCACCCCCCCTCTCAGTATTATTTCCAACAATTGGTATCAGAGCAGGTCCTTCAGAAGAAGCTTGATCGCTTGAAGGAAGATCTATCATCATGAGCAACTACGAGAGAGAAGCATTGATCAGGCCACCAATTTTTGATGGGACCAATTTCGTCTATTGGAAGGTAAGAGTCACTACCTATCTTCAATCTCTTGGTACAGAAGTCTGGGATATCATAGATACAGGGTACACTTTTCCATCAGCAACTCCCACAGATTCGGCTGAGAAGAAGCAGTTTGAAACAAATGTAAAGGTTGTCAATACTCTATTAGGATGTCTATCTCAATCAGAATTTGTCAAGGTTATGCAGTATAAAACCACAAAATAAATATGGGACAAGATCGTTCTGAGCTATGAAGGAGATGAACAAGTAAAACGAGCAAAACTTTAAACCCTCAGAATTCAGTATGAAAATCTCAGAATGTACCATGATGAAAGTCTGGCTAACTATTTCCTACGAATAGATGAGATTGTTAATTGTATGAAAAACTTGGGTGAAGAAATAAAAGAGGCAGTTATGGTTGAAAAGGTTCTAAGATCTTTGTCTCCTAAGTTTGAATCAAAAGTTTCTACAATAGAAGAAAAGGAGAATCTACAGAAAATTACCATGTCACAGCTACATGGAATTCTAACCGCTTATGAAATGAGGAAAGGAGGACCTTCAAATAGGAGGGAAGCTGCATTCAAGGCTTCAGGCAAAGGAGATTACTATGAGTCAGGACATATGTCAGAAGAAGAGGAAGAATCAAATTTTGTTAAGAACCTTCAACGGGGTGCTGGAAGATTCAGAGGTAAGTTGCCTTTCAAATTCTTTTCTTGTGGAAGAGTCAGTCACTATGCTGCCAAGTGTCCTCACAAAGATAAGCTTGACAAAGGTAAGGAACCTATTAGATGGAACAAGAAACATAATGTAAATAAGAAAAGCTATTACACTCATGAAGACAGTGATGGACTTTCAAATAGTGATGAAGATGAACAAGGTAATAATTATAGACTTTTAATGGCTTTTGAAGATGATGATTTCATGGATGCTATAGATGAAGAAGGTCTTTATGAAGATATTTCTAAACTCAAAATTTGTTCAGAAGAGAAAAATATGATTATTGATACTCTGCAATGTCAACTGGTTGAAAGGGAAAAACATCATTACGAAGATATTTCTAAACTCAAAATTTGTTCAGAAGAGAAAAAATATGATTATTGATACTCTGCAATGTCAACTGGCTGAAAGGGAAAAACATCATGAAAAGTTAGAATGTGAAATTGTGGGACTCAGAAAAGAGATTGAGAAAACTAAAGCTCTTAATCATATATTTGTTAAAGGATCTGAAACGTTAGATGAGATTATCAAAGTGCAGCATTCTCCACTAATCAAGATAGGTCTGGGATATAATGAAGAAACAACTCAAGCGCAGAAACCATCTACCTTCAAAAGTTATCTTGATGCAGCAAGGAGAAGTGAACAAAGACCCAATGGAAATCACCAGGTAAATTAGGGACAATTTACATCGAGAATGAACAAAGACTACCAGGTAAATCGGGGGCAATCTGCTATAAGGACAAACAGAAGCTACAACCAGCCACAAGTAAAACCTTCACAATTTACCTTAAGAATGGATGTCAATAGAAACTACAATCATTTGGCTGGTAGATTTGATAATCACAGGAGTTTCTTCAATGGCCAATGTCTCTTGTCATAACTTTGGTCACAAATCAGCTCAATGGGTTGCCTATAAGACAATCATGACTAGAGAAGCTCAAAAACAAAGAAGTATGACTGGGATCAAGAAAAGGACCTACAATAACTTTTCTGCCCTTGAAAATGAAATTGAATATTCTATTTGTAACAACTTTGGTCATGAAGATTCTGAATGCAGGAGCATGTTTTGGCAAACAAAGGAACAAGCCTCAAATGCCAAAACATGGAGAATGAAAGAACCACAACTAGAAAGATGTGGTATAGCCTTATATGCAAAAGGGCAAGAAAATCAATGGTACATCGACAGTGGACATTCGAAACATATGACGGGTGATAAAGAAAAACTTCAGTCATATAGTGCCTTATAGAAGGAGAAGAAGGTCTCGTTTGGAAATGACACCCCTGCGCTCATAAAAGGTAAAGGTTCTGTTTAGTTGAAAGAAAAGGTCAAAGCTGGAAATGTTATGTATGTTGATGGCTTAAAGCATAATCTATTGAGTGTCAGTTAGATGTGTGAAAAAGGAACTGAGGTAATATTTCGATCAAATGGATGTAGTGTTCGTGATTTTGATACAAGAAAAACAGTGATCAAAGGCATAAGAACTCCAAATAATTTATATATATTCAAAGAAGGACAACAACAATGCTACCTGAGCAAGAATGATGAACAATGGCTATGGCACCAGAGATTGGGGCATCTAAGCTTCTCAAAAATAAGGAAAGCATGCAAATACCAATCAGTTCGTGGTCTTCCAGATATCAGAATTCCAGACAATACAATATGCAACTCATGTCAGTTTGGTAAGAAAACCATAACTAACTTCCCTGAGAAGGAAGGATCAGCTAGCAGGCCACTTGAACTTGTCCATACTGATGTATGTGGTCCATCTAGGAAAAGTTCGCCTCGAGGAGAAGAATACTTTATATTGTTCATTGACGACTTTTCCAGGATCTGTTGGATAGGACTTATGAAGCACAAAGATGAAGCCTTCGAAAAATTCAAATCTTTTAAAGCCTTGGTTGAAAATGAATCAGATCAAAAAATTAAATGCCTCAGGTCTGATAGAGGTGGGGAGTTTACCTCGAATGAATTTTTCGATTTTTGTGAAGAACATGGAATAAGAATAGAATTCTCTACTGCAAGGACTCCTCAGCAAAATGGAGTAGTGGAAAGGATGAACAAAATAGTTCAATAAATGGCTCGTGCTATGATGGATGAGTTTGGAACTCCCGCAACTTTCTGGGGCAAAGCTTCATTTGCTGTAGTTGTTATTCTCAACAAGAGAAATGTCTGGGTGAACAACACTCAGACTCCTCACGAACTATGGTATGGTAAGACTCCTTCGGTAAAATATTTCAAAAATTTTGGAAGTAAATGCTACATCAAAAATACTAATGAAAATCTTAGCAAGTTTGAACCTAAAGCAGATGAAGCCATTCTCCTTGGTTACTCTCCCCACAGCAAAGCATACAATGTTACAATAAAAGGCTTGGAAAAATTGTTGAAAGTATTGATGTAGTGGTTGATGAAGAAGAAAGCACTCCTAGGCAGGTAAGATCTGAAGATTTCGAAGATGATGAGGACTATCCATCAACATCAAATCAGATTCATGATGAAGAAGAAACCCATGAGGCACCAAAAGAATAGATAAGGATAGAAGAAAAGACTCCATGCAGGTCCGTTTAGAAGAATCATCCAGAATCTCAAATTTTGGGGTAGAAAGAGGCTGGTATACAAACAAGAAGAACAATTGCAGAAGCTTCAAGCTACTTGGCATTACTCTCCTCCACTGAGCCACAAAATGTAAGAGAGGCATGCAAAGATGAATGTTGGGTCAAGGCAATGGATGAAGAACTTGAGCAGATCAAGAAAAATAACACTTGGGAGTTGGTTCCTAGACCAAAAGATAGGAATGTCATAGGGACAAAATGGATATTCAAAAACAAGTTGAATGAAAATGGGAAGTTATTAGAAACAAAGCCAGACTGGTTTGTAAAGGGTATGCTCAACAAGAAGGAATCGACTTTGAAGAAATGTTTGCTCCCGTTGCTAGACTTGAGGCCATCAAAATGTTCCTTGCTCTCTCTACCTTTCAGAAATTCAAAGTATTTCAAATGGACGTGAAATCTGCCTTTCTGAATGGAGACTTAGAAGAAGAAGTGTACATTGAGCAACCAGATGGTTTCATCCTTGGGAATGATCCAAATCTTGTATGCAGACTAAAAAAGGCTCTCTATGGACTTAAACGAGCTCCAAGGGCTTGGTACTATCATTTGGACAAATACCTTCATCAACAAGGTTTTTCAAAAGGATCACCAAATAACAATCTTTATATAAAAATTGAAAATGATAAACTGCTAATACTTGTTGTGTATGTAGATGATATTATCTTTGGTAGCAATGAAGAAGCTATGAGTCAAAACTTTGCCTTGGTAATGTAGAAAGAATTCGAAATGTCATTGCTTGGAGAGCTGACATATTTTCTTGGTCTATAAATCCAACAAAATGAAGGCAGTATCTTTTTATCTCAAACCAAGTACCTCAAGCAGATCTTGAAGAAATATGGCATGGACGATTCGAAACCAGTATGTACCCCTATGGTTACAAGATGCAGCCTCAGTGCAAATGATGAATCAGCAGCAATGCATCAACCAACCTATAGATCCATGATTGGAAGTCTGCTTTATTTGACAGGTACCCAACCAGATATCATGCATGCAGTAGGAATAGTTGGAAGGTTTCAGGAAAATCCAAAGGAAACTCATCTTCAGGCAGTTAAGAGAATCTTCAAGTATCTTCAAGGAACTCAAAACTATGGCTTATGGTATCCTAGAGATACATATCTCACACTTCATGCCTATACAGATGCAGATTGGGCCAGAAGCGTGGATGACGGAAAAAACACTAGTGGTGGTGCATTCTTTATGGGTTCCAGATTAGTATCTTGGTTCAGCAAGAAACAGAGTTCAATAGAATTATCTACAACTGAAGCAGAGTATGTGGCTGCTGCATCTTGTTGCACACAACTTCTTTGGATGATGCAAACTTTGCAGGATTTTCAAATCACTTGTACTCCACCTATCTCCATTCTATGTGATAATACAAGTGCAATCAACATTTCAAAGAACCCAATCATGCATTCAAAGACCAAGCATATACCTATCAAATATCATTTTCTTCAGGAACAAGTGCTTGAACAAAAGGTCAGGTTGGAGTATGTTCCATCTAAGGAACAAGTTGCTGATATACTCACCAAACCATTGCCCAGGGAAACATTTGAATACCTCAGACAAAAGCTGGGAGTAGTTGATGCATCATCTTGCTGTTGAATCTTGTCTGTTGTACGTGAATTTCATATGGGGTATACGCATACATGGATTGGTCAGAGACCAGTTGGTACAGGTTCAGGGGGAGCATACATTCTTCTAAATATGCATTGTTGGAATTATGGTAGAAGATCTTGAAGAAGAAAGTACAGAAGAAGAACATGGATGCTAATCTGAATAATGATGCTAATGTTTTGTCTCTATGTCTTATATTTCTTTTGTCAAGGTCATGTAACGGCCTATTTTGGTTTCCCCACTATGCCTGGGATGAATGATATAATGTTCTTGATGATCCCCACTTGGTTGGGTGATGAACGTATGTATAGAGTCTTTTGGTGATAGAAATGTCTTTTATGATGTATGGTGGATCATGGTTCTTCTTGAAGAACATTTCTTTTGCAAATCTGGCCTACAGTCAGGGGGAGCACGCTCAGTACAGTAGAGCAGAGTTTTCAGCATGTTCTCAGGGGGAGCAGAACCCTTTTCCCTTGATGACAAAGGGGGAGAATGACTTTGAGGATCTTAGGGTTGCCATCATGTCCAAAGGGGGAGATTGTTGGCATTATGACACACGTGTGGCGCTATGGCATAAGTGTTGTCCTTGATGGCAACTCACTCAAGTGGCAAATCATAGTTTAGGCTCTCAAAATGATATAAAATGAGATACCCGCAGGTGTGCCAAACAAAAGCCGCGGACCCACAGTGCTCTGAACAAGAGGTGCGGACATACTTGCAGGTTCTCCGAACAAAAAGTGCGGATGTCAAATTCACACACTTTTATGCAGAGAAACGCATGCACATGGGAAAATTTTATGATTGATCGATGGTATTTAGTCCAACACTTTTGATCCTATGGTTTTGGTCTGTGGTTTTGTTTCTAAAGTATTGATCCCCGGTTTTGGGTCCCTTGTATTGGGTTTCTATGGTTTTTATCCATGGTTTGAGTAAGGGTTTGCCTATAAAAAGGAAAGGAGATCATTTGGATTAGCACTCATGCGTGTGAAATATCCATAGAAAATCAAGATCTGAAATTTTGTGATCGGTTGGTAAGTGATAGCTAAATCAAGGAGAGATTTGAGCATTAGAAGGAAGATCTACTTTGATGCATGATCAGATCTATGGATCTGATAGTCTAGGGCATATTGTAGGACTGATAAATTGGCTCTACTCGGAGGCCCGCAAGTGAACCACAGCATAGGTGTGGAGGTTCGCAGGCTAAACACAGCTCAGGTGCGGCGTACGCAGTTCAGAAACAGGTGTAGGTGCGGAGGTGCGCAGTTCAGACATGGGTTTAGGTGCGGAGGTGCACAACCTAGAGACAGGTGCAGGTGCGGAGGTCCGCAAGATAGACACAGATGAAGTGCGGATATTCATAGATGTCTATTGGTGAAGTTGCAGACTTTTTTTGAAACTTATTTTAGCTGCTTTTGTCTATTACTGTAGTGTTTTGGGTTCAGAATTGGTGTCTAGTTACTGGTATTATTTTCTGATTACTGCATTCTGAGAAGCGAGTGGTTGATTCATTAGTTGATTGTGGAAAGGAGATTGGTTGATGCACATGTACTTGATGTTTGTTTGATGTTCATGGATTCAGTCTGAAAATTTATGAAACGTGGTCCCTGAAGAAAAGAGAAGGTTGAAGCCTTCAATAGGTAAGCACCTACGTACTAGTAGCTCAACTAGTACAAGAGCTAAGGGGGTTGTAGCTCCCTTCTAGGAGAGTTTGGAAAACGAGAGAGGGTAGTAGCTCTCTGCAGGTTGCAGCCTGCGTACTGGTAAAGGACTGCATCAGTACATAATTATTGTAAAAAGAAGTTTCTAATTGAAAGAAGATAGAGACATATTGCAGCAAGTGGTTTCTAATTGAAAGAAGATAGAGACATATTGCAGCAAGTGGACATATTCACCCACATTGGGTTTCCACCTTATATCTAGTGTTATTTGGTGTGACTGTCTGTTTTTCTTGTTCCTGTTCATTATTATTTGGTACTGTCATACAAATTAATGGTCAACATCTGAAGAATAAATTAAATTATAAATCTGGAAGGTATATTGAAAATAATTTGATAATACTGATTCACCCCCCCCCCTTAGTATTATTTCCAACATTAACTTGAACCAATGCATCAATACTTATTTAGATATTAATTAAACAATACCCATGTGTAGTAAGAATAGAATAAGCCATCACACATAAGAAATACGTCAACCCACATGCACGTAATGATTTTTAGGTGGAACCAAATGTGGGAAAAACCATTGTTGTTATCATCTCTATATTTATCTTTTATTATAAAGAAGACATATTGCAATATTTTATTGGTGCAAACTCATACCAGCATGCAAGTACCCACCTACATAAGGTTACAAACTTCTCTTGTTCTCTAACACTCACTGGAAAGGAGCTCCAACCCCTTGCTCTAGCTTACTGGCACCCATTGGAAGGGAGCTCATACCCCCTGATCCCACTGGAAAGAAGCTTGAACTTCCTCACTTAATGATCCAACCCTCCATACCTTAGTTGATCACGTTTCATAAATTTTCACACTGGATCCACTTGATACAAAACATCACAACTTGTAGGCCACTTTTCATCAAATGTTCAGGCTCAACGCATTACCATCATTTAAGCCCAATACCAAATATCAAATCTAAAACTAATCACTACAACAAATCACTTAACCATTGAACTAACTGAATCAACCAATCACTAAACCAACTGAGATCCAAATCAATCAACTTATTCTGAGACAACCAAAGCAGTTAGATCACTATAACTAGAATAATAATACTAAACCCAAACACAATCTCAACTCATTGAACCAACTAAAAATCCTAATCAATAAAATGTTAGAATATATGCACTACTTTACTTTAGCAAATCCGCGTGTATACACAACTTCGTTGAAGCATACTTGTGTAAATATATCAAAACATTGAACCCTAAAATTGAATCATTGTTACACCCCGAACCATTGAATTACTCTGAAACATCACAGAACCATCATAGATCTTCAATCACATACAACTAGTAGCATCATCACTCTTCAATCAATGAATTCAACTTAAATTATCACTATTAAACTTAGATCATCAAGTAAGACTTCATTGAGAGACAACATAAACACAACAAGACTGATTAGAGTGATCAAATATCTTATTCAGCAAAATCCTAGCTTACACATGCGCCTTCCACAAAAGACTTCCGCGTGCATATGCGCTCTTCAGGAATCAAACCCATATATATATCTTTCAAAAATGTAGAATTTTCACGCGACTTACCATCATTAAACTCGTGTATGTACGTTCCTTCCAGGTTATCAAACCCTCGTATGCATGAACCTTTTAGGTTATCAAACTTGTGTACACATATGCAACTATTGAATTATAGCTTCACTGCACATCAGACCTTCAGAACAAACCCATCTCTCGACATACATAATAAAAAATGCGTTGGACATAAATATTACACAAATAAACCTATTATCAATATGGTCATTTTAGATCTATTGGATCTAATCGATGATCAATATCCTGGGTGCACACTAGGTTTCAGATCAAACAATTTATTAATAGCCCATTACATTCACACTTACTTCGGATCTAACTATTCATGAAATATTCATCACGCGCACACTCAAACACTTTGACATTAATCTCCTTATATAGCTTAGGCCTTATCCAATACCACAGGTCAAATCCTTATTAATGTCGATGGTATTCTTAGACGGGATCAAATATCCATTTTCATGTTTATTACAATGGGTCAATACCATGGTAAAGATCCTGGGTATTTAGGATACAATGATGGAGAAATTGTATGTGCTTTTTCTTTCCCATACTCACATATGTACACAATTTTTCTTCACAGAACCCATGTGTATTTATCAAACGTCACCTTCATCATTCTTCTGTCTCTAGACTGATATATATTTTCCCAAACTCTTTGTCACATGTGTACTAGCTTGTAAAATTATCCTCTTAGCATCAAATTGACAAACTTCATCAAGTAGGTTTCCATCAAGTACAACACATGCGTCATAATTCCAATAATCTCCCCCTTTGGACTTGACAACAACCAATGTGGTGTTTGTTTACCAACCATTTGTAGATACCTATAGATATACCAAGTTGCTCAACAAGAAATATTTCTCCAAACACCAAGTGATTCTCCCCCTTTGACATCAAAGGAAAGGAGCTAACCAATTTCGAATTAGGGTTTGTGCAATGAAGTGATTCAGAATATTGATCACTGAAAGTGGACCATGCTCCCCCTAAGAATATGCTAAATTTTTTGAAGATATACAAAGAAGTAACCAGACATGACCTTTCCTATTACCAATGACTCATGCTAACATTGATCACCCAACACAGTGGGGTTACAAATTACATCAAATTCCCAAAAAGATGGGATTACATGACTTGACCATAATAGTCCATACATGACTAAATTTTACAATGATTTATAACATAGATCTTTACATTATCTTTACATAAAGAGACAAATATGGCATTTATAACCAAAGAAAAAGACCTAAAAAAGACCATGACAGTCATCAGAAACTATCATACACCATATAGGATCTGCACCAAAAGCATCGGTCAGTAGCAACATGAACAACAACATGCACATTTCTGTCATCGATTCACAAGACAAGACAATGTAGCTTTAATATCATCAACCTATGACCAAGTATGCAACATAAGATTTCCCATAGAGATCTGCTATCAACTCATCCTCTTGACCTCATCAAGGCCAACTTATTCTTTCCCTTAGTAGTAAGAGCCTCAATCCATGTTCATAAAATCATAGCAACATATATATTTCATCCATCAATCAACATATGTGAGAAATAAGCATATCATCATAAAGTAAGATAGGAAAAAGTAGCACCATTCTTTAACATCATGAATATGTGACTAAGTATTCCATGTATCCAAGTATGATTTAGTAGATGTCTTCATGAAACCTGCAGTAACATCCTTCTCTTGGCCCATTTTCTTCAAGGAAGAAGAACTATCACAACAACACCACTTCATCAACATGCAACTTAGGTAATCATCCATAAGATCCTTATCTATGATTCACCCATCAATGATATCCCATGACATAGACATAGTAGTATGCATCTAGATTCTAATCAATGAGAAAATTCATCGATGACAAACCATGAGCTCACCATAATTTATCAAACTTTGTTAGCAACCTATCTCCTTCATACCATCAAGAGAAACAATCCTCAAACAATATACCACGTAAAACATATATGTACATGTGAGAGCCAAGCACTATATGAATCGTCATCCATAAATGCACCATATGCAACTTATGCATCTTTGAAGGCATAATGACAGTAGCATAAAAGTAATGAGTGACACTTATCATTATCAAATATTGAGGTTGTATAATCAAGCTCTATTTATCTCCTTGAACTTATGAATATAAACATGTAAGAAACATAACATATGTACCATATTCATCCTCAAAATAATATTCTATCATCATAAATCTGATTAGCAACATCATAACAACTTTGTGGCTCAAGAAATATATAAGTATCATCCATGAGTTCCTCATAGGAAACACCTAAAAACATCATAGCATGATGTAACATAGAGTCATCATTCAAAAAACTTAAGAACATGAGTATCTTCAATGACATCATTAATATAAGCATCATTATGTAACAAGAAATTCTCAAGAAATCATAATGCCAACAATGCATTAGTAGAAGCATACAAAATGATCCCCTTGAACCTGTGCCAATTGTTCACTGTCAGATTTGATCAGATTTGATCACATCAACTCATCCATTAGTAAGATCATCATAGCAATAGCAACTTCATCAATCAGTAAATCCATGTCATTGCAGGAACTCATAAACCATAATTATCCAATACCACTTCTGAGTAGCATCCATAGACTGTAACTATCAAAATCAAAACAAGAAATCCAAATAATAATTGTTTGAAGAATATCATAGCCTTTCCCTAAGTTTTTCCTACTCTTTCTTCACCATAGGAAAACATACATGATTGTCTGTATCAGAAATCACATATATACACAATTTTCCTTCATAATATTCATGTACATAAAGTAAAATTATGATATTTCACAACACCTCCCCCTGAGTTTGTACTATTTGTACCTTTTCACTATTACTTCATCAGATCCACTACCAATAATGTAAGCAACACGAATATCATAAAAACCATGGGAGCCATCATCAAGACAACATATGTATTTCTCCCCTCAGATCACACATCACTAATCCTGAGGACCTGATAATCATCTTTTGTTCTCATGAGGCCATGTATCTCGCTTCACTTTTGTAGTCACTAAACAATGTAAACTTTGAAAAGGAACTGATACTGTTACCCATTTTGTAGAGATAGCAAAAAATTGACCTGATTTTAAAAAGGAGCGATACAGAATACCCATATTTTTTTTAGAACATAGTTTTTGGCACTTTAAATAACCTTAAATAACTGATATGATTACCCGTTTCATAGAGGTAGTAAAAACATGACCCAATTTTGAAAAGTGGTGATGCAGAATACAATAATTATTTTTTGGAGCATATTTTTGACAATTTAAATATTCTCATGTATCAAATATAAATATTCGTTTTTAAATGTTAGTGATTTTTATGCTGATTTTGAAACGTGTTGATGCAACGCGTTATACATCATACCATTTTTTTGAAATGATTTATTTTTCACACTTTAAAATTTATTATGTCCATTTTTTTTTAAATTATGATTACTTAAAGTATTTTTAAGTTGTTTTATTTTTATTTTTTTTAAATGTTGATTACTTCAAGAAATTCATATAAAAATATATATAAAATAAGACAAAAAAATGTTAATAAAAAAAAAAATTTATCTCATAAACTATAAAAGAATTTGGAGA
>Ga0115851_101506_pt1 | contig 12386 bp, 12 predicted proteins | sample InSIn2gowninarea_FD_83865 | JGI IMG/M metagenome (GOLD analysis project Ga0115851, IMG submission 83865)
TGGCCATTTCTAATTATATGAGGTGTTTCCTTGATTCATTAGATACATACCTCTTGCCTCTAGGTTTTTCCAGTTGTTCCACTTTTGCTTTAATCTTCTCCAAATCTTCCTCATCTCTTAGTCGTTTACCCCTTATTCATTCCAATGTATTCCTTTTTATTTTATTTATATTATCATTAAAGTGAGATGCCATTGATCTATTATCCCTATATTTGCAAAGCACCAGTTTTCAGTCACTAGATTCTTGAAATATTCTTCCTTTAACCAAGTCACGTTAAATTTGAAGGGGGCTCTTAGCCTAATGATATGACTTGCCAATTGCATGTATATGGGGTGATGATCAGAAAACCCACTACTCCTACCCATTTCTTGAACAAAGGGAGGTGGTCCATTATGGTTTCCTGAATAAATAAGCAATCCAACATTTTAGCGATCAAGTCGTCCCCTACCTAACAATTTCTCTAGGTGGGCCGATACCTTTCCAGATCAATGTCAATAAGTGGATGTGTTTCAAGTAATTGTGAGAAAAAATATGAGAGGGTGCCCACTTGTGCATGAATTCCCCAACATTTAGGTCTTCCTAGGGAGAAGTTTAGGTCCCTTATGATGATCAGGTGATCTACCTTCATAAAGGATTTGTTCATGAGATCATTCCAGAATATAGCTCAATCATGGCAAGGTCCATATATATTGACAATTTTGAATTGAAACCCAAATTATTTTGAGAGAATATCCATTGTGAAATAATTTTGGTGGCCCCAAACATTGATTAGTTTTACATTCTTATAGTTTATACCCATTGCTTCCTCCCTGAGCACCCCTTCACATCAATAGCAAAAATAATCCAATTTTTGCTTAATCCTTCCATTAAATGTTCGACATCCATGCTTGAGCCCAAAGTTTCCGTTAGGAACATTATATCAAGGTTGTCTAATAAGATCATTTATTTCAAAACTAGCTTCTTGGAGGGGCTAGCTAACGCTCTGTAACTGAAGGATAACCACTTAACAAGTGATCGATAGATGCGGTGTTCCTTTATCTAAGAACCCATTCTAAGGATAATTTTCTCCCAGTAGCAATGTCAAGCCATGCCCTATTCATGGCTTTGGATATGAGGGATTGTCGCCCTCGAGGGATTTTGGGAATCTTATGAGGGGAGAGGGGACTCAAACCTTCCCCAAGACCTATAGGGAGTGCATCTATGCAAGAGGATTTTGATAGATATCAGAGGTTGTATTTTTGTCCCTTATACGATCCCTAATAGTCACTACTAGGGGTAGGGAAAGATGGGGATGGGGCCAGGAAACCTGCAGGAATGGTGCTTACAAGACAAGATAAGACCCCTAATCCATGTGATGGAGTAGATATACTAGATGCAAAAGAATTAGAAGATAAGGGAAGACACTAAGAAACCATAGATGCATTGATGCAATTATATACATGGTTTTGGACTCAATTGTTTTTAGTCCATGGTTTTGGATGTGCTGGTAGTCTCGGTTTTGGGCTCCAGGGGAAAATCTCTGTGTATATGTGTTTTATGTGTTATTCTTTCGTATTGTTTATTTTCTGTGTTTTAGAATTTGTATGCAGGTAATTTCGGTACGGGGTTAAAACCTACATTTGGTATTAGAGCTATTTTGGCTTCAAGGGGACGCCTTTGTTGGTGAGGGGTTTCACTCAGGCTTGTGGTAGACCTCATTCAGTTGGAGATCTATGGGATCGATTCTGGTGGTGAAAGAATATGGCGAGTTGTGGAAAGATAGAGATCGAGAAATTTAATGGTCAGATTTTTGAGTTATGAAAACTCAAGATGGAGGATTTGTTGGTGGATAAAGATTAGTGGATCATGGTAGATCCGTGTACTAAACCAACGGGAGTGTCTGATGAAGAATGAAGAAGTTGGATTGGAAGGCAAAGAGCACAATACGATTGTGTGTCTCAGATTCAGTATTGCAGAATGTATCAGGGGAAGCTATGATGAAGGCTTTGTGGGACAAGTTAGGGACTTTGTACGAATCTAAGTCTTTGGTGAATAAACTATTCCTATGGAAAAATTTGTATAACCTAAGGATGAAATATGGAGACTCAGTGACGGAGCATCTAAATGCATTTAATACTATGGTAAGTCAATTATCATTTGTTGATATCAAAATTTCAGATGAAGATAAGTGCATTAGTTTGTTGTGTTCTCTATTAGATTCGTGGGATAGTCTGGTTATTGCAATAGGTAGAAATGCAACTACCTTGCAGTTTGATGAAATAGTCTCGTCCTTGCTAACAGAGGAGATGAGGTGGAAAAACATGGAAAGCCAAAATGGTGATGCATTGTTTGTATGAGGACGGTCCTAGAATAGAAAAAAATAAGTCATCAAGTGGGCGATCTAAATCTAGAGGGAGATCTAAATCTCCAGGAAATCCTGTAAAGGTGGTGTGCTGGAAGTGCGAAAAGGAAGGGCACTACAAAAGGGACTATAAATCTAAAGCTCCTGATAAAAGAAAGGGATTTGATGATGCTCCTTTGTAGAGGTGAAAACCACCTCAGATGAAGGTGGGGATGTGTACTTGGCTTCTTGAAGTACACATGTAGATCACGAGGCATGATTGATTGACTCAGATGCATCCTTCCACTTCACTCCCCATAGAGAGTGGTTCTACAAGTATGAGAAATATGATGGTGGTGATGTCTTCTTGGGGGATGACAGGAAGGCTAGAATCGTTGGTCATGGAAAAGTAAGGTTGAAGTTGCAAGGTGGAAGGGTTGGAACACTTCTGGGTGTTCTGCATATTCTTGCATTAGCCATAAATCTTATTTTTGTAAGCACGCTGGATGATGTAGGTGTAAAAACACTGTTCTAGAAGGATACTTGCAAGATGGTTTGGGGGGCACTGGTATTGATGTGGGGAGTTCGAATTGGAACTCTGTACAAGCTACAAGGTAGCACTGTTGTTGATGGGTGCAACAGTTATGTGGTTCGTGAAAGTGGAGCAGAAAATCTAGTGGTTTCTAGAGAGAAGACCATGTTGTGGCATCAAAGGCTTGGACATATTGGAGAGAAGGGCCTTTGAATACTTCATGGTAAAGTTATGGTAGAAGGCATGAGTAATAGCTCTCTAGATTTTGATTTCTATGAAAATTGTGTATTTGGGAAGTAGAATCAGGTGAGTTTCCCCTCTGGTGGTAAGAGGGTGAAATAGATATTAGAGCTTGTGCACAATAATGTGTTTAGACCTGTGAAGGTTCCATTACTAGGTAAGTCTGTGTACTATGTATCCTTGATAGATGAATTCTCAAGGAATACATGGATATATTTCCTTAAGAAGAAATCTAAAGTCTTTGATAGGTTTAAAGAATTTAAGGCTCTGGTGGAAAACCAGACAAAGAAGAAGATAAGGGTTTTGTGGACAGATAATGGTAGAGAGTTTTGCAGTAAGGAATTTGAAGAATTCTGTAAGAAGTGTGGTATAGCACAATAGAAGACTACTCCATACACACCTCAACAAAATGGAGTTGCAAAAAGAATGAACAAGACATTGATGGAAAGAGCAAGAAGCATGCTTAGTAGTGTTGGGTTAGGATAGGAATTCTGGGCAGAGGCATGGAGATAACATGTTACTTGGTTAATAGATCACCTTCATTAGCGTTGGAGGATAAGACTCCATAAGAGGTATGGACTGGTAAGAAACCCTCTCTTTCACATCTAAAGGTATTTGGATGTGATGCATATGTACATGTTCCAAGGGAGAAATGAACCAAGTTGGATAGTAAATCTGAAAAGTGCATATTTATTGGGTACAAGGATGGTTTAAAGGGTTATAAGTTGTGGAACCCAGTAACAAGGAAGGTTGTGTACAACCGAGATGTGGTGTTCAGAGAGGTAAAATATGTTATTAAACATGAAGTCCAACCAAAGTAACTTGAGAAGATAGAGTTTAAGCTTAAGGAGGAAGAATCAGACTCTACAACAGAGGAGGAATCAGAAGATGAAAACCCACAAACTCCAGGTGTGAGAAGATCAGTTCGAGAAAAAAGGCAGTTAGAAAGGTATAGTTCATCTGCTTTCTGTTCAAATTTTGCTTTATCTATTATTGATGATGATCCTAGAACTCTGAAGGAAGTAGTAGATTCAGAGGATGGAAAACTCTAAAAAGAGGCCATGGTTGATGAAATGGCATCTTTGCACAAAAATGAGGCTTGGGATCTGGTGGAGTTGTCAGCTGGAAGGAAACCCATTGGAAGCAAATGGGTGTTCAAGAAGAAGACAAATGCAAAAGGAAATGTGGAGAAATACAAAGCTTAGCTGGTTGAAAAAGGTTATTCCCAGATGTCGGGAATTGATTTTGGTGATATTTTCTCTCCTGTTTCCAAGGTAACTTCTATTAGATTACTTTTATCTGTTGTTGCTGCTTTTGATTTTGAGGTAGAACAGATGAATGTGAAGACAACATTTCTTCATGGGGATCTCGAAGAGGAGATCTACATGGAGCAACCTGAAGGCTTTGTGGTGAAGGGTAAGAAAGAATTGGTATGCAAGTTAAAGAAGTCTTGGTATGGGTTAAAACATTCACCAAGGATGTGGTATCAGAAAATTGATACATTTATATGGGGACTTGGCTTCACCAGAAGAAAAGAAAATCACTGTGTATATTTTAAATTAATTGGTGACCATGTTATTTATTTGATGTTGTATGTGGATGATATGTTGTTGGTTGGAAATGACAAAGAAATTATCTAGGATTTGAAGACCCATTTGTCCTCCAAATTCGACATGAAATATCTTGGTGCTGCAAACTATATTTTGGGCATGGAAATTAAAAGAGATCAGACAAAGAGGAAGCTCTAGTTAAACTAGAGTAAGTATGTAGAGACAATATTGTAGAGGTTTAATATGTAGGATAGTAAATCGGTGAAGGTTCCTATTCCTGTAGGTGTAAAGTTATCTGCTGAACAGTTTCCTGAGACGCAAGAAGAGGAAGAGGACATGTCTCATGTTCCATATGCAAGTGCAATTGGTAGCCTGATGTATGTGATGGTCTGTACTAGACCAGACATTGCACATGCAGTGGGAGCATTGAGTAGGTTTATGTAAAAGCCAGGGAAGGAGCACTAGACAATAGTGAAGCGGGTTTTCAGGTATTTGCGTGGCACTAGTGATTATGGTTTGTGCTACCAAGGAAGACCAAGATTGGACAAAGTGTTGGATATTCGTGACTTTGCTGATGCAGACTAGGCTGGAGATCTGGATCAGAGAAGATCTACAAGTGGGTATGTGTTTAACCTATTTGGAGGTGCAGTCAGTTGGATGAGTAAGAAAAAATTTGTAGTGGCACTATCAACTACAAAGGCAAAATACATGGCAACAACTCATACAAGCAAGGAAGCAATTTGGTTGGAGAGATTGTGTTCAAATATGGGGTTAGTACAAGGATCTATAAGGATAGACTGTGATAGCCAAAGTGAAATTTTCTTGGCAAAGAACCCTGCATATCATTCAAAGACAAATCACATTGATGTTCAGTATCACTTTGTGAGGGATATGATAGAAAACAAAAAGGTGTTGCTGGTAAAGGTGGACACTTTGAAGAATATTGTAGATGCATTGACAAAATTTGTGAGCTCTGAGAAGTTCTATTTGTGTAGAGAAACAATGGGTGTTGCAAGGCTGGATAAATGACTAACCAGGGGGTTAGAAGGGGGGTGAAGCCCCCCCATTTGTTGTGCTGATTGTGTAGCGGGGGTAGTCATAGGGGGTTTGAGGGGTACATGTTTTGTGCATGGTTTTTTGCAGATGGTTTTGGACGTGATGGTTTTCAGTCCATGGTATTGGATGCTTTGGCATGTATAAATATGTACTATAACATTGAAAGGAACATAATGAAAAATGAAACTGGTAGTCTTGGTTTTGGGATCTAGGGGAAATCTTTGTGTATATGTGTTTTGTGTGTTATGCTCTCGCATTGTTTATTTTTTGTGTTTTAGAATTCGTATGGTAATTTCTGTATGAGGTTAAAACCTACAATGTATCCATAATTTCATCCAATCTGGTACCCTCTCCCAGGACTAGGGCATGATCTTTTTCCTTAATCTTGGGACATTTATTTTCTTTGATTTCTTCTTGGAAGCCACCTCTTGCTCATCACTAGATAGAATATTTCCGTCGAGGGTGTGTTGATCAATGTGTGCTATGAGACTTCGTGGACAAAAGGAGGGAGTGTCGTAGATAGGTATTGGACAATTTCTCGAGCTTGTAACTTATTGATTCACAACTCCTCCCTAGGATTTACATCCACCAATGGAAATCTAGTGGAACGCAACAGATTCATGATCATAGAAGGATCGACCTAAGACATGACCACTGACACTGATAAAGGGCTTCCAAGATGTGGATGGTTCGATTCTTCCAGAGTTTCAAGCATGGTGCCATGCTCACTTTGTAATTCCATAACAGAAAAGAAGCTACTAGGGTTTAAGCATGTTTCATAAAAACTTGGGCCTTCAATCAAAAAACCTATTGGTCCAAATGGATCATAGAAAACCCTCTAAGTCTTCAAAATCAAAACAATCGTAAAAGGATGAACTTTTCAAAAATTTAAAAAAATTATTGGCAACCAAATACATGAAGAAATAGTGGAAAAATAGAGTATCGGTAGTTTAACACTACTTTGCATGAGAGCTATTAGATCTAGCCGATCAACAATCCAGATCCGATCGACATATCGAAAATTGGCTGTGGCAAAGGGAGGCTATTGGCGGAGACCTCAAAGAATACACAATAGGGATCAGTAGGGTCAACAAGGACCATCGATCAAGCACGTAGATCGACGGCCCAAGTTGCATCGCAGCATCACTGTCGACAAATACAAAGGAGTGTTCACAACGACTGGGGTATGTGCAATGTGTGATTGTGATCAATTGCATCGCAACATCACATCAGAACATTTCAATGGAGTCAGAACTGATAAAACTTGGACGATATTTGATAATATTTCAAGTCTGGAAACAATGCTTTTTCAGTGTAAACTGCATTTTTGTTAAACAAATGAAATACAAGGGATAAAGCACTGATGTGATGTTACGGACTTGAAAGGGTTTATTAATGCTATTGAATACTATTTCAAATACGATATGAGTGGGATTTCATGGTTTAATGTAATTTTTAATATAAAAGGGAAATCACAAACATGTAGGATTTCGGGAGGACCAAGGGTGGTAAGTGGTTTGGGCTGGGCTCCGCCCAAGCCCATACATTGGCTGCCACGTGTCCAAGATGAGGGGAGAGAAAACCACCCTTATCGGGCTATTTACCCTCATACGAACCTGAAATAAACCATAGCCATTGGATCTGGATCTCCCAGATCAACGATCGAGATGTGATGTCGACATAAAGGCAGATCCGATAGGAGTTATTTGGCGGAATTTCACAGTTTGGATGTATTTCTCTGTGTAAATAGAGAATGGATATTTCAAGGATTTCAAAGGCCCGATGACCTATTACGTTACAGTATAGGTGGCCACCATCCTTGAAAGCGTTTAGGAATGATTGCTAACGCTTAGAGATGAGGAAGATTTGGAGAAGATTAAAGCAAAAGTGGAACAACTGGAAAAACCTAGAGGCAAGAGGTATGTATCTAATGAATCAAGGAAACACCTCATATAATTAGAAATGGCCAAAAGAATATTACTGGAAGCAAATGAAGAAACCTCGAGGCTTAAAAGTTGGGTGTTATGGCTACAAGCTAAGGATGAGAACACTAAATTATTTCAACGATATGTGAAAGGAAACAAAACTATCAACACCATCTGATCCCTCAAAGAAGCATCTAACCATAGGGTTTCCAATTTCAGGGGCCTAGCTAGGATGGGTGTACAATACTTTCAATCCCTCTTCACTACACCCAGACATGCATCATTAGGGGAAATTATGAACATCACTCAAATATTTCCTATTTTTGTCAGTGAGGAGCACAATGAGGAGTTGTCACAGCTAGTATCTTCAGGGGAATTAGAGGAAATCTAATACTGGATCAAGAAGGAAAAAATTTGAGGTCCTAATGGGTGGACTGTCGAATTATTTACCAATTTTTGTGAGCTTCTCGATCATGACTTGTTAAAATTTGTTAAGGAATGTCGGACTACTGGTCAAATGTACTAAGCCTTTAATTCCACATTCTTCACACTCATCTCAAAAACTAAAAATCAAAATATGTTCGAAGAATATAGGCATATCTCACTTTGTAATGTCATATACAAGATCATGGCAAAGACAATTGCCAATAGAATCAAATTGATTCTATCTCACCACGTATCAAACTATCAGTTCGCTTTCCTAGAGGACTGTTAGATCTAGGAAGCCATTGGTGTAGCTCAGGAGGGACTACATATCTTAAAAACCAAAAAACTAAAGGGCTTGATCATTAAAAGAGGCCTCTCAAAAGCCTTTGATAGGGAAAGTCGCCTTTACGTCAAATTGTTACTTACACATCTGGGTTTTCACATTTCTTTTATTAATTGGATTTTGTGTTGTATTACCTTTGCATATTTTCTAGTTATGATCAATGGTGTTTCCTTATATTTATCTCATGCTAAGAGGGGACTAAGTCAAGGCTGCCCTTTGTCCCCTCTATTATTTTTGTTTATTATGGAAGGATTGATCAAATTGATTTCTAATGTGAAAATACGAGGTACCTTAAAATGTGCTCACATAGCAGGGGAGATGTTCCTCACTCATCTATTATTCGTAGATGATTTTTTATCTTTCTTTATGGATCGTGTAATGACTCGACAAAATTCAAAGCACCATTGGATTTAGTTTGTAAGGTGATGGGTATGGTGTCTAACAACCAAAAATCCACTCTTATAGCCATTGAATGCACTGAAGATGAAATTATACATGCTTGCTTATTGTTTTCCTTTCGAATTAATCCCCTAGAGGATGGTATAAAATACCTCGGTTTCCATTTGAAACCAATGACTACAAAAAGATGATTGGATGTGGTTTGTAGCTAGAATTGAGAAAAGAATAAAAATTTGGAGTCACAAATGGTTGTCTCGAGCAGGTCGACTGGTCCTCGTCAAATTCATCCTCAAAGCCATACCAATTTTTTGGATGTCTTTAGCATGGATCCCCAAAAGAATACAAAATATCATTTAGAGATTATGTTGTGGATTCCTCTGGCATTGATCTAAAGAAGGCTAGAATTTTGCATGGGTCAAATGGGACATAATTGACCTACGTAAACAATGGGGTGGTTGGGACATCAAATATTTATCTTTCTTTTCACAAGCTTTGGTAGCCATAGTGGGTTGGAGATTAATCACAAGTCACAGTCTTTGGTCTAAAGTGGTAATTAGAAAACACATTTTTCCCTCTCTACATCTGATTGGATTAGGCTACAAAATAAATATTATCCCAACATCTCCACAATCTGGAAGGTTGTCCAGAAATCCTTCATCATCATAGAATCAAGCCTTGCTTGGTGGGTCATATCTCGCTGTCAGGTTAGAATTAGGATGGACCCATGGGATGTTTCAACCAACACTTAGTTCCCCAAGAGGTGATCACATTCTTTTCTTCACAGACGATCAAATACTTAAATCAGATTGCGGACAAGGATCAAATGTCTATCTGGGGTAAATGTTGGTTATCTACTAGAGCACTGAATATTCCAGTACAATGGCAACAGACCTAGGAAGGTTACATAAGCACATTGTTTGCATCTAATATTAGTATACTTGATCGAGAGGATGAATTATTGTGGGTACACTCAAAGCACGACACTTATACACCCAAATCGGGATACCTATATATCAGTCCTGCAAAATAACTTGAAATCAAACCTTGGTGGTAGCCCAACATCTCTGGAAACTAAAGATCCCTACCAAATCCAGAACGTTATTATGGTGCATTCTAGAAGATAAAATCCCCATGAGTGAAAATTTGAAAAACCGATCCTCCCAAGGCCATCTTGGGGTCTTATTTGCAGAGAAGTTGAGGAATTTGTTGGACGCTTATTTTTATCTTGTCAAGTAGCCAACTGGGTCTAGAATTTGGTATATCAAGGTATTTCTAATACTATCAAATGCTAGGGAGGAAATATCAGTTAGGCCTGGTAGAAATCATGGAACGATGCCACCTCCAAAAAATTGTGGAACATTCCACTCCTCACTTGTTGAGGTATATGGATAGGGACAAATCATAAAATATTCCAAGACAATGGCTTCATATCTGAAGCCATCAGTGTACATATTGTTACCACTTATAGTCTCCTCCGCAACAAAGATTCTAAACAATGTCCTTGTACTATCACTGAGGAATCCATTAACCACTAAAAACCATCGGCCTATTTTGACAAAGCTTCATAGCATGGAAGATGTGGTGGAGGAGAATCTCTTCATCTATCAGAATCCCATCATTTTGAACTCAAAGAAGGACTGGGACACAACACTAATAATTTTGTTGAACTATATAGTCTCAAGTTGCTCCTATTATTTTCTATTGAAAAGAATTGTCGAAATCTACAGGTTTTTAGTGATTCAAATTTGGTTGTGGATTGGTTTAATCAACAGTCTATATGTCACACACACACACTTCGCAACATATTGGATGAAATCATGATGCTTAAATCTCATTTTGTGACTTGATATCTTTCCAACATATGTACAGGGAAAGGAATACACTTTCCAACAAGCTATCCAAAGAGGGCTCGCAGCAGGTGTTTGCTACTTGGAATGTGAAAGAGAAGTATGGGAACGATCATTATCAGTACTATTACCAATCATTTACTGAGATAGCACAGGACAATGCATCACGACAAGGGCCTTTTTGATATATTTTTCCTTTTTGCACTATGAGAAAAAATATCATATGTATATGATAATTTTAGACTTTTCTCAGTAGATGGACACATCACAGATACTAGATCTATTTTCATTCATATATATATATATATATATATATATATATATATATATATATATATATATATATATATATATAAAAATATATAAAAAATAAAAATATAAAAAGAGAAACTTTATATGTAACGATGATGATGATGAACGAGGAGTTTACACATTGCAATCAGAAAAAATATTTAAAGAAATTGAAAAAAATGTCATACTAGTCAACAAAACGCCCTCAAAATGGAGTCGAATCCTGTTATTTAAACTATGTGTGTAGTTTGATAGGCCTAATTGTTAATAAGATGTGATACCTCAAAAAAGGCTCACACGTTCAAAATCGTCTTTGTATACTTTAGCGAAAGAGAATTCTATATTACTTTCAACTACCACTTCCAAGTTTCCTGAACTTTCAAATCTATAATGGGTTGAGGTCCCTCAAGGTCTAATCTTCTATATGTTTTACATTATAAAAAGGGGTTTCCATTGATCCCTCTCAACGCATGATATATTTGGAGTTAAGATAGATTTATACTAGTTACATTCAAATTTGTGTAGAAAAAAAATAACAAATAAAAAATTCTATAAGGAGTTGATCAACCTTATTCTAGAATACCAAAAGTATTCATGTTTTGACTAGCATAAATAAGGAAATCAACATTGATAAAATAAGAACAAAATATCATGAGCTACATAGTGAAACAAAGCATTAAAAAATTCCTAAATTGTAGTGGGTGGAAAGAAATTGACATATTTGTGACCATCATTAGTTTAAATATGAAAAAAAAATTCTAAAAATTTCCTAAGTACATCCACATTGAAAGTATCAAATGTTGGTTGGAATACCTACATTTATAACATTTTAAATTATCAAAAATATAATTATTTAGAAATGTTTTTTTAAATACTTTTAACATACAAATAAATTTTTTAGGGGTGACATGTATAGGTAGGGCTATCCATAACCATAAATGGACAATTATATATATCTACACATGGATCCTTGGATTAATTACTTAACATGATAGAAGCTTATGCCTTGTTATTTCATTTTCTATGGGAAAACAGCTCTATGGTTGACTCTCCAACCAATTTGGTTCATAAGAAAAAATTGTCAGGGATCAATTATCAACAACAATGGTTATACACAAACCATCCCTTAATTCAATATATCAACCACATTATGGTTCATTAACATCACATATGGTGAATTAAAAGACACTCACACCCCACGAAGAAGGGAAACCAACAATAATATCTTCCCACCACTAATACATGCCTATTTTTCCTCACATGGATCCTTGGATTCATTAGTTAACACAATAGAATCTTATGCCTTGTCATTTCATATTCCATGGGAAAAAAACTCTATGGTTGACTCGGCAACCAATTTGGTTCATAAGGAAAATTTGGCAGGGATCAATTATCAACAACAAGGCTTATACACAAACCATCCCTTAATTCAATATATCAACCACATGATGGTTCA
>Ga0115851_101509_pt1 | contig 12363 bp, 14 predicted proteins | sample InSIn2gowninarea_FD_83865 | JGI IMG/M metagenome (GOLD analysis project Ga0115851, IMG submission 83865)
TCAAAGTTTTTAGACATGGTCTGATGCCAGCTTGTTAACACCATATGAACAGAGTCACCAATTAAGATCTTCTGCTCTTTCATGATAGTTCTGATATTATCAAGCTGGCTCTTGCCCTTATTACCCTGCAAATCTACAAGGTGCACAGTGCCTGGGACGACAGAGCTTGCAGCCATTTGCGTGGTCGAGAGATGCCGCCGAATTGAGATACCTCCTTACCTCATGCCCTGCATTTTCCTTGGAGATGGTCATCTTATATGCGGCCACGAGAGTTAGCTCTGGGGACGAGCGTAGGTGTTCGAAAGTGACCAGGAGTATAAGTTTCCCCAACATGAAAACCCCATAGCGGAGAAGCAGCTCTCCCTTCCCTGTCTACCCCGGGTTTGTTAGCAGGTCGCCTAACCTTATATCAGCTACTAAGTTTGTTCTGGGCAGGCAACAATTGGATGGGTTGCAATATTGTGAGCCGTTGTGACGAGGAAGCAACCAAGAATCCCCGCGTGGACGGCGGTGACCGCAGTACAATTCAGGCACTGGCCGTGCTTGAAATTTCCCATTAGTGCAACGGCAGCAGGAGTAAATATTCCCCACAATCGGGTGTTGTGCTTCGCATTGAATGAGCCTGGTTGTCAAGTCCCGTAAAGCAAGGGCAAAAGTATGGTATCGAAAGGACCTATGAAAGCAAGTTTTGTAAGGTTAAAAAAAAGCACGACTGCCATTTCAAGGCCTGTCAGCATTATAAGCTAGGATTCTGGCATAGCAAAATCTGATGGAACCGGATCAATACCATCTCTGCGCCTCGGCATGATCTGGGCAAGCTGGGTTGATATCCTTAGGGGTACTTACCCCGCAGCCGATCTGGGTCATGGGTATGATGCCTGCAAGTCGACAATGATATCCAAAGATCAAAGTGATAGGCATTCCAGCAAATGTGCTATATAGTGCCCTCCGACTTACAGTATACTAAGACGTTCAATATCGGTACGAGTTGCACGTCACTCTCGGTTCATACATATTTACCAATCGATGCAGCTACGACCTGGACACTATACCGATTCGGGCTACTATCTGATGTTGAAGGGTGTTCATTGGTTCAAAAAACGAGCAACTGCTGCCGACCGCAGTGCCCACCGCAACTTGATTTAACATTAACAGTTGGAGGGGGGCACTGTAATCTAACTGCCAAGCATTTCCGCAGTCCAGGGTGCCGGGATAGCTCCCATAGAGGCAGTTACAACACACTATACCATGACAAACTCGTCGAGTGAACACGATAATGTTCCTAGTGATATACACAAAGAGCCCGCACTCAAGTCATTCCTCGACAATCTCCCAGCCCCTACAATAAAGGCGCCGAGTTCACTAGTACAATTCGACTCAGTGGTTGACTCAGCCTTGAGTAGTACGACTCACACTCTTCATCATCATGTACTCCATCCTCTTCACTGGCTTTATCACGTGCACATGACGGTAAAGTAGCAGTACTGCAGCATCAATAGTGAAGGTTACTGGTTACTTCTTCGTTGAGGTCAAATGCCACCAGAAGTCCGAGGAAAGATAGTGGACCACGTGATTGTGGTTGGAAGATGCGGACAGTCTTGGCATGGATAGTCAAAACTGGGCGGTTCCGAGTCGCTCCCACTTGATCGCCCGGTCAACGTCGATTATATTGATTACTTTGATCATGGACCACTTGATTAGCTGCAGCACATTGTCAACCTGCATGGTAAGCAGACCATGTGCTACAGCTACAGAAAGTATATTACAGGCAGCTTGACAAGGGGAGATGGGAGTGGCAGGACCTGTTACACAAAAGTGTCGCTGTTCCAACAACACAGCCACTTGAGAAGTGGGAGCGAGCGACGCCACCACGCTGCGGACAGAACCGTGAGTACTATAGCCTGTCTGAAAGGAATGTAGACGAGCTGTCAGAGAGACCAGTGAAGCTGCAGGCGATTTGAGGGTGATAAGGGCAAGAGCCAGCTTGATAATATCAGAACTATCATGAAAGAGCAGAAGATCTTAATTGGTGACTCTGTTCATATGGTGTTAACAAGCTGGCATCAGACCATGTCTAAAAACTTTGAAGCGCAGGCTCGATCTTAAACGAGATACACACCGGTCAGGTGGAGGACTAACTTTGCATTTCATGCTCTCGGCGTTCAAAATATAACCTTCCTCGTGAGTAGCCAATCACATGTGAGTATCGTGTTTGTTTGAACGCCGAGAGTGTCGAGACTCAGCTGAAAGCGATCGTCGAGGCTCGCCTGAAGGCGACGGTGCTCAGCGCAGGACGCCTGAATCATGGTACACTGTGGGTGTTTATTAATACTGCATCAAGAGGCCGAATTCCCATGCTGGTGCTCACCTTTCATGAATCTGTAACTTCCGATCAAGCAAACATTGTTGATCCAAGCAGCAACACAAAAAATGGCCACAGCAACAGATTGCGATTTCCTGGCCAAAATTGCCTTCGGACCAGATGGACGGGAGAAGTTCTTCAACAACCCTTCCGGCCAGCTCGACTCGTACCACTTCACACCACATGATGTGCACGATACCTACGACGCCATCGATGTTAACAAGAACCAGGAATTGAAACAGGATGGAAAAGTTGTCTTGATTACTGGTGCTCGGGGAATTGGCAGGGTAAGCAAGCAATTCACTACCACTTCCGTTTCCCACCATGCTTAGTCGGACACGAACGTCGTTGTCCCCATCGCACACCACATGTCGTGGCTAACCTGATATCGACAGGCTATCGCAGTTGCCTTCGCCAGAGCTGGTGCAAAAGCTATAGCCGTTGGTGCTAGGACTGAATCTCAACTGGAAGAGACACGTCAGGAGATTCTGAAAGCTAATCCAGACACTCAAGTACACGTTCAACACCTCGACGTGACGTCTGACGAGAGCGTGAAATCCTTCTTCAGCACTGTGAAAGCAAAGTTCAAGACCATTGACATAGCGATCAGCAACTCCGGAGCAAATGACAACCCTGCCTTAGTCGCTGATACTGATAGCGAGACATGGTGGAATGAGATTGTAAGTAGGCTTTTTTGGGTCCCGCCTGACCTTTAGTTCCGGAGGCTAACGAAGATATTGTATCATGGTAGGAAGTCAACTTGAAAGGCACCTATCTCATTTCTAAGTACTTTATGCGGTCTCTGGCCGGTCAGCCAGGCACACTAATCAGCATCTCCTCATCCCAAGCAGTTGTCGCAGTTCCCACACAGACAGCATACTGCAGCAGTAAAGTTGCAGCTATGCGACATTTGGAGTGCGTTCACTTTGGTCAGTACAGATCCCTTCCTCGCCCTCTTACCATTCTTCAAAACCTGCAACTGACCCACATATAGAAGCACCGAATTTGAGGGTTTTTTCAGTCCACCCTGGTCTAGTCGACACAGAAATGTCCCGCAAACACGGCACCACGCATAAATGGGCTTGGACGTACAGCACACCAGATTTGGTGGCGGGAACAGCATTGTGGTTGACCACAGCTAGGGCAGAGTTCTTGAGAGGTAGGTGGATTAGTGCGGAGTGGAAGGTCGATGAATTGGAGGCGAAGGCGGATGAGATCGTGAAAGGAAACTTGTTGAAGTCGGCGTTCAATGCGAGGTTGGGCAAGGAGGGACCGTGAATGTGTGACAATTAACATGGGCTCAAGTAAAAAGCATCGGCGTGCGCTCCTGCATGTTATATGCATTTGCTAAAGCCATCCACCTAGGTAGGTATCTACTCATGAAGTCTCTTACTTCCCCCAAACTCGGCTTTCAACTCACGGCGGACAATTGACTTGACCTTCCCCTCTCATGACAGTTAGCACTATGGTTGTCTTACTTCACGGAATATAATTGAGCTTCTACCCAACTTCGACTCCCCAATATGACCATTGTGGCATTGTAGTGGCCATCAAGATTCAGCAAAGACAAGGGAAATGCTGTAAATATGCTTGCTTCCACCACAGTCTCTGATCCAACGTTATCCACTGTCCTGGTATATAGACAAAGGGTATGTATACATGGCTCCATTCGTCTCACTTTGACAATCACGGCACGCTTGCACATGAACAAAGGCATACGAGACTATTTCAGGAACGGCAACCTCAGCCTTTGCCTAAGGAACCTGGAATGAAGATATGACCGCCTTGCTGCCATGTTCGAGTCGGAATTCACCTCCTGGTGTACAGTATCGAGCAATTCTTCAACCACATACGAACAGATGAGTTCGAGATTCAATACAGACTTTGAACCAACAACAATGTCAACAACACTGACGAAACGCACTTTGATCTCCGATCTAGACCCCACAACCACTCTCCACATTACAATGACCTGTGAATCTGTGTTCGAGGTTCTGCGCTCGGACGTGAACGACGATCCTCAGTATCTTCGTGAAGGTCCAACTGTTGCAGTCGCCGTCGCCTATAGCGCTGATTCCGACAAGCTATCTAAAATCATAAGCCACTCTGTTCCTCTCCGTGCGCTGAAGGCATACTTCCCATACATCGAAGAGACCGTCAACGGATTCGAGTCTACCAATCCTACCAGGACGCTGAAGACCATTATCTTACCGAGACCAAGTTTCGATGCCGCTAGGGACCTGCATAGGTATGTTGGACCTGGTAGAGCATTGACTGATACTAGCTTGAAAGCTGCTGATAGAGCGCTTGCTAGTAACGTGGATCGAGTGGCGCTGAGGATCATATGTTGTTTGCTAGCGTTCGACTGTACTGCTGAGTACTATGATATTTATTTTTAACTTACTGTTACTACGGCTGCCACGGACCATATGGTGTACCCAAGGTTGGACTGGACTGTTTCAAACACAGTATAGGTCGCATGAAGCTGGGCAATCGAGCGGTAAGATGTTCTGGTGGTTGAGCATAGCAGTACTCGTGTTTCGAGGTCTATTTCAGTTTGCGGAGCTTGGAACAACGGATTGAGCCTGGAGAATATATATTCCGGTTCCGATATCTGCATCCTGATGACGTTGCTTCGTATTATCTTTCGGAATCAATGAATTGATCCAAGTTTTCAGTGACTGCACAGTAATTCTCTTCCCACCACTCTTGCTATTGGCATTACCGTCATGCAGGTACTGTGAGTGCGCAAAAAAAGAACAATGTAGGAAGCGTGCGTATTATGACTTATTCGGCAGTGTTGGATGCAGTGCTTCAACCACTCCTCAGCACATCTGATCATGACATGACGTCCACAACAATGAACAGGTACGAATCCTGATCTACAATTTCTCCGGAAAAACGTGTTCTGCAAGGTAGATCCCATGCAACCACTATGGCGATCAAGTCATGGTCCCTGTTTCAATTGTTTGCGATAGCCATCTCATTCGTCCAGACCCCTGATCAACCCTTGCAGCCTTGTCGTATGGCCAAGCTCCAGCTCGAACTCGGTGATGTAACGCCTTTCTCAACAGCCTGATACTAACCCAACAACTACCATCAACTTGTCCCGTCTACAAATATTGCCTTCTTCAATCACGTTGTGAATAAACTAATATTCCACACTGACCTGCCTTCACGTTAACTAGCTATCATGGCGCCAATCAAAACGACAAACGGTACACCTGATTCATCATCAAGTCCTCAAACTCCACTACAGAACGGTACATCATCACCCTCCACACCAGCATCGCGCTCATCAACCCGTCCTGCGAAGAGCACCAAAGAAGCCAATGGATCCGTCACTGGAAGAGGCACCTCTAAAACCCCATCAGTCGCAAAGTCTACTGTTTCAAAGGCGCCATCAACTACTAGCACAGCACCCAGTGTCTCTTCAAAAACGACACCGCGCCGGATAACTCCTCCGGAAACCGACTTGACTCCTAAACAGATCCAACGGGAATTAACCAACCTAGAAAGACAAGCTAAAGCCACAGATGCCACCGTAGCCGCTCTCGAGCATGACCGCGACACCTTGAAAGAGGAGCTTACTGCCACCAAGAAAGCTCTCGCAAAGGCAGAGACCAAAGCCACTGCTGCTGAGAAATCACAGCAACGTCTCGCTGCTGACCTCTGGGAGCTACGGAAACAGTTCGACAAGCTGCGTGACACCCGAGACGATGAGGCTGTTGCTTACAAGAGACACGTCAACAGCTTCGATACCGCCTCGTCAAAGCTGAACAAGCTTTGGCTTAAGGTAGAAGAAATGGAGCGACGTGAGAGGGAAAGAGACAGGGCTTCTCAGGCGGCAGCAGCGAAAGCTCAGCGTTTGGCCCGATAAGCCGTTCAGAGTGGTGCCGGCGTTACGAGGGGTGATTTTGATTTTAATTCTGATCCTTACTTTGTGTACAGGGAGGGTAGTGATATCCATTTTCGATTCTCGAGTGTCAAGTACATCATTAATACGATCTTATTCCGCTTCTCCAGCAACTTCCTTATGCTCGATACTAACCATTTTCGGTGCCGAAAATCTTTCCTTCTATCGATTTGTTTCTCAATCTAGCCATCTCTACTCGACAAACGTCATCAACCATCCATCTTGCACAACAAACATTACCCCAACGGAAACACAAAACTACACACTCACTATTCCGTTACTGTATCGCATCACCGCCACAACCACAACCACAGCACACAATCAAAAAAGAAAAAGACAAAAATGTTCCAACTCCACCAAATAAAAATAAATTCTCAACTATAATCTCCCATACAACCACACAGCCGTCCAGCAGCAATACACCCACCCCACACTCGTCAAACACGCCGCCACCAACAACAACCATCGTTCCCGTTCCGCATCATCAACCACAACACCATACATCCCCTTCCTCTTCAGCATATACGCGTCCAGCGCCTTCTCATTGAACACCAGAACGACCTCTCGCGTGTAGAAGTCTTGGATGACGACGCGCTCGCCGCGGTTGAGGAGGTTGAGAGTGTAGACGTGCAGGTCTGCGGGTGGGATGCCGGGGTGGTCGATTATTTCTGGGGTTGTTTTGGATCTATAGGGCATGGTTAGTCACTTACTCGTTGGTTGATACGTATTGTATTTGTGTAGTGCGGTGGAGGTTGTTCGGGGGTGTTTCCGAACGACTCTTTGATGGTTGTGGATGGTTCGAAGGATTTGAACGTTGAGTTACCATGTCCATACTCGCTGTCGTTATATATATATATATACTTGGTCCACCACCGCCCGTGAATGTATCTGCTAGCTACAAAGACAGCGCGAACGCGAATAAAGTGAGCACCAAGCAACAAAGAAGCATCATTGTTCTGATACTACTAAGTACATCTCATTCTCACACCGGTCACAATACCACAATCCCATACCCACCACCCTCTTTCTTCCATTTGTTGCGTTAGCTATCAAAGACATCTCCATCCATCCATCCATCCATAAATACATGTATACTTTCTTCCAACGCACAAAGACACATGACATAGAACAAAAAAGTGCACATATGTACACACAAGGTTCGTTCTTTTACCTCTCTTCTCCTTCTTCTTCTTCTTCTTCAATGGGCTAGGGGGTGATGATTCATACAATACGTACCAGTATCTATTTATGTATGTATGTATGTATGTATGTATGTATGTATGTATGTATGTATGTATGTATGTATGTATGTATGTATGTATGTATGTACTCATGCTTGGAGCCCAACTATAACGAGGAAGATTGGATGCGTGGGTGGTGCGAAAGGCATCTTTACTTCCTACGTACCTAGGTACATGTATACTCTACGTACGTACGTAGGTATCTCAATTTGTAGATAGGTACTGCAGGTAAGTACATGGGTGTCCATCGATTCTTTTATTTACGACCTACTACGGTAGTATTTTAAATGGATCTGTTTGAGACTTCCCAACGTTTTGACCTTCGTTCCCATTGATGTCAGCACTGGCCAAGTACCTACCTACCTACCTACCTACATACTTATGTACTGTACGTAACACTTCACCTACCTACCCATCGTATCCAAAAAGTGGTCCTTCCAACCTCGGCTCTGTCCGTTCAATAAGCAGTACTTACCTCCCGCACACTGCTCCGAGCCAGCTGCTGCTTATAACTAGTAGAAGAAGTCTTAAAACTTTCAAACCTCGTCGTCTTCTCCTCCCTTGCCTCCTCCTCCGTCCTGCCGTGGCTCTGCTGAGACTCTCCATCTCCACCAGCCTCAACCGTCTCAATCCCCGGAAGCATGTGCACACTATCCTTCCCCAAGAGCCAAAGCTGATTCATACCATGCCCCTGATTCGCATTATCACGACCATCATACACCCCCCTCCCAACATTATCGTATCGAATGTTCCATGTAGCGGGCGATGGCAACAGCACGTTCCACTGCGAGGAACAGTATCGTTCTAGACCTTCGGGCGTTTTGACTTTCTTGAGACGGCCTTCTTTGTCGTGGGCGACGCGTAGGTTTTTTAGGGTTGCGACGTGTTTGAGCATGGCGGTTAGGGCGGTCAGGCTGAGTTGTTTGCTGAATGTGGATTGTTTGGAGACGGTTCCGTAGGTCAGATTGAGGGTTTCGCGGTCGGGTTTGAATTTGTTGGGGTCAGGGAATATGGTTGGGTCGTGGGAGGCGGTGTACTGCGGGAGGGAGGGTTAGTGATTTGCATGCATGTATGTATGTATGTATGTATGTGTGTGTGTATGGATTAGCTGGGGAGAACTTACCAGATCTACCAGGACGGTGTCACCTTCCTTGACTTCTCTTTCGACAAGGTTGCCTTTCTGGTCAGGCTGCGTCCCTATAACATTGGAAGGACGGTTTTTGGTGGTAGGTTTGTAAACACGGACAAGTTTTAACTTGTGAGTAAGTCGCTGTGCTTCGAGGACATGTTTTTTGATAATGGTATCGCTCGAGGGGGTGTTCTCGAACGCATGATGCTGCAACGTCTCCCATAACCCAAGAACAGTACCTTTGTCACCGCCGACCTCTTTACGCTGAGTTGGATCAATGAAGAATGCAAGAATCTCCGTGAACTGTAATGTGTCAGTGGGTGTTCGGAAAGAGAGAGCCAGAAATTGCTTACATTCAAAACGACTTTATGTGCTGCGTCCAACGCTGTTGCGAGCATGATAGCAGCAATCTGCTCAGTGGGGTAATATTCACGTCGAAGTTTCTGAATGATACCAACCGCTATCTTTCGAAGTTCGATCACATAGGGCTGCTCTCGAAATTCATCAGCATCTCCATAGCTGCGGCGCCAGGAATCGAAGAAGTATCCCTCTTCAGATTTCCTGATGCCGTCTTCGGCTAACTCTTTGAGTTTTACAATGGCCTTTTGGTAAGCTTGACGACGCTCCCATGTTTTCGCTGGGTCGGTGCCATACGATTCGAAGTTTTGGCAATCCTGAATATATCTGTAGATTTCGTTCTCGTCAAATTCTCTTACCTTGGCTGCATCGTTCAAGTTGGTTTTGACGCGCTTCCAGAAGCCGAGGAAGTCGGCCATGAATCGTGTTACCAGCGGTATCGCGAAACTAATAACATGTTAGCTATGTAGTGTCACAACTTTTAGCGAACCACTCACTCCCGGACAACATCAAGTTGTTTGATTTTCAAGGCGTTTTCTTTTTCCCTGTCCTCTCTTGTCTTGCCAATGACCCTCTTTTTATCCCCCTCCAACGGTGCTTGGCCCGGAAGATATTGGAAGGGACGCTCTTCACGCAGGCGGATATCCTTCGAAAGACCAGAAAAGTATGCAAGGAAGGTGTCGTTCTCTTTGTCATTGCCTTGCTGCTTCAGGTAGTCGTTGATTATCTTAATCACACCAGGCCATTCTCTCCACTTGTTTGTCAGAATATCTCGAAGAGGACCCGCCGGAATATCGTTAACCTCAAGAATTGCAGGATTGACCCAGTCATAGCTTTTGTCTCCTGCGAGGATCTTATCCTTGATATCCTTGTAGTCGTTAACGGTGATAGGATTTGAAGCGAGTGTTGCCTTCTCTCCACCTCGCCACTGTGGCCATTCAGATTTGAAGGCTTCTGTGCGTTCCAACTTGCGGCGTAACATTCTTGTCGGTACACCCCTGTTGTCCAGTTTCGCCTCCTTCTTGAAGTTGACAGTCTTGCTAAGTTTGGCATCGACTGGCTGTTTATCAGCAATATCCCATTCGTGGTAGCGCTCCTTCTCAATCCATTCTAGCCCGCTCAAATCAAGCTGATCGATGTAGCCCTGCTCCTGAGCAAGTATAGCATTCTTCATAGGAGTGTAGAACGGTTCCCACATATGCAACGAGTTATAGCTGAAGTATCCTGGAAAAGCTCGCTGGAATAAGCGATGGAAGAGAGATCCCTTGTTGACCTTAGGATTGGATACCACTTCGTTCATCCCCCAAGCAGTCAAGGACTGAGCATTCCAATCGATCGTGTAGAATCTGTCAGACCTCACTAAGGTTACTGCATCACTGAAAATGCCGCGCCAAAGAGCACTGGGTACGTTGTTCGGCATCCTCTCTTCAGGGTCCAGGTTGTGACCATCGCCTTCGCAATATATTCCAGGGTACAGCTCGACTTGATCAGGGTCTTCATAGATGTCCCGAAGGGCATCTTGGATCTCTGGGTCAGTATTGATATCTTCGAAAGTCTTGTGACGAGACATGCCAAAGAATTCCCTGAATTCATTCAGGCCAGCAACCTCCCACTTGCGTGCTTGAAGTATACCCAGGATTTCAATTTGTTTGAGAACTTTCGGGGTGTGTCGCGCACCGAAGTGAAGTATCGGATCTTCCATACACCGAACCATCTCAGCAGCGAGTTGAGCGTCGTCAAACTTGTGAGTTTTCGGATCACGCTCAAATCTGAAGCCACCATGCCCACCCCCAACCCTGTCCAGTCCCTTGGGATAGTAAGGACCCTTCTTTTCTGCCTTCTTTGCATCAGACTTGATGTACTCTTTCAAGCCACGCAATAGTGCTGTGAATTTCGGCACAGGTACATCGCCAGCCTTCAATCGTGACACAGTAATCCTCTTTCCCGAGGCAATCTCTTCTTCGCTTACGTCCACACTGTCCGGAACCACGTATGGCTCGTACTTCTTAGGATCAGTGCCAGGCAGTGGAATGTTCAGCAATCCCTCAAAAGCTTCTTCCGACCAGATTCGATCACGCTCTGAAAGTGGGCTGTGAAATCGATACAGGAGATTGAACTCACAGGATACCATATTTCCTTCTCCTCTTTGTAGCCCTCTTGAATTATTCTCTTCAGGATATGGCATGCGAGGGTCAAGCGTCCAAGGAGTGTTGTGTTCGTGCATGCGCATTAGACATCTCAGATAATCGTGAATTGCAATCTGAGCATACATACCACAGGTGATGAGTCGAGCAGTCTGAAACAGATCATTGTCTTGCTTGCGAAGGGCTTCTGTAAATTCTAGCTCTTCCTTGCTGAACTTTGTGTCTTTACCGTCTTTGTCTTTCAACCTGTCTTGTCCTGCGAATATTCGCTTACGTTCGTCTTCCGTCATATGCTTAAGTTCTTGATACCGTCTTGGCAGTGTAAATCTGCCGTTTTCATTGATCTCGAGGAGTTGCTCTGCAACATAGTTGTGGAATCTGTTGTACATAATGATGAAGATACAGACGCCTGGAGGCTGATCCTGCAACCTATCTTCGGCAAACGTGTCCGGCTTGAGAAGACCATTCTTCATGGTGCGCACATAGTCTTGCTCCTCTTGGCTACTCCCGTACAAGGGTGCTAGGTCAAGGTACGAGGAGGTTTTGGAAATATCCGTATCGAAATCGTCTGTTCGAAAAATGTCGTGAATGACGATAGTTGCCTGATACAGAAGCAAGCTATTGATGCCAGTCTTACTCTCTTGTGGGTTGTTACGGGCCATCAAGAGATCGAACAAGTCTCCTGGATCCGGCCGTGCACCATGAAAAGCTCGTTTGGGTTGGATAGTCTTCGCATATGGGAGACCAGCTTTACCCAGCTGAGGGTATAGTACGTTGTTATAAGACCCATCAGGTGTACGGTACTGGAACTGATTGCCTTTGAAACTGAGCGGAGGGTGCATCATGGATCCCCAGAGCATAGATACCACACCTTTGGTCATCATTTTGCTAAGAGGATCATTGAGCTCCAACTTTGGTATTTCTTCCTTGACAAGTGAAGTAAGACGGCTTTTGTTGAACGTCTTGGTGGCGATGAGCTTTACGCCTGGAATGATATCGTGCAGCCCAACGGCGGCTGTTTCCGTCGTCTGGTCGTGGAGACTTTCATCGTTGTGGAAGTGGTACGCGGGTTTTGGTTTGGCGAACATGGTGCGGATGACTGTCGAGGTCTCAAGATGGAATACAACCGTCCTGTTTTACGGACTGAAGAGTGGACGTAAGCGAAGAAGAGATTGCCTCGGGAAAGAGGATTACTGTGTCACGATTGAAGGCTG
>Ga0115851_101511_pt1 | contig 12353 bp, 10 predicted proteins | sample InSIn2gowninarea_FD_83865 | JGI IMG/M metagenome (GOLD analysis project Ga0115851, IMG submission 83865)
GGTGCGCTTAACCGCCATCAGGACATTATGGATTTTGTACAGGTACGTCACGAAGAAATGGCAGCATTCATGGCTTGTGCGCATGCAAAATTTACTGGTGAGGTAGGCGTGTGCATGGCCACCTCAGGCCCGGGTGCTATTCATCTGTTAAATGGATTGTATGACGCCAAAAAAGACTCACAACCGGTTGTAGCCATTGTTGGTCAGCAGGCGCGCATGGCCATGGGTGGCGATTATCAGCAGGAAGTAGATTTAATTAGTTTGTTTAAAGATGTGGCACATGAATATGTACACATGGTAACAGTACCCGCACAAATGCGTCAGGTGATTGATCGCGCCATCCGAATAGCACAGTCTGAAAGAACAGTTACCTGCGTAATTGTACCTAATGACCTGCAGGAAGAGGATGCTGAAGATGCACCACCACGAAAGCATGGCAGTGTATTCACAGGTGTTGGCCATACCAATATACACGTAGTTCCGTCGGATGCAGACTTACGGCGTGCCGCCGATGTGTTGAATGCCGGTGAAAAAGTAGCTATACTTATTGGTGCTGGTGCTATTGGTGCACACGAAGAAGTGGAACAGGTAGCAGAACTCTTAGGAGCTGGTGTGGCAAAAGCTTTGCTCGGTAAAGCTGCGCTATCCGATTATTCGCCTTATGTAACAGGCTCTATTGGTTTGCTCGGCACCAAGCCAAGCTGGGATATGATGATGGATTGTGATACGCTGTTTATGATTGGCAGCAGTTTTCCATATTCAGAATTCTTACCTAAAGAAGACCAGGCTAAGGGAGTACAGTGTCAAGTAAATACGTTTAGGATAGTGTAGTTTGTTACCAAACCTGCCTTGTCGACAGACAGGAAATCAAGCACAGCATGATCGCTCTGCGCATTACTTCGGGAATAATGTTTTTTATTGGACTCAGTGAGACCGCTTCGCTTTGTTACTTCGGGAATAATGTTTTTTATTGGACTCAGTGAGACCGCTTCGCTTAGTTACTTCGGGAATAATGTTTTTTATTGGACTCAGTGAGAATAATTCGCGCATACCAGCTCAGAATGTCATTAAGTAAAGGAATTTGGTATTCAAACCAACATTATGTCACCCCTTCGGGGTTTTGATATTTATCACAAGCCAATTTATTACTGGATGCCATAAACAATCCGGTCTTGCAATTATCTGGCGATGCACCGCTTAAAAAGAACCTGCTGATGGCCTGGGCTTATTGGTGGAAAGGTTTTGCCTATTCCCGTATTGGTTCCATGTACATTGCCGGCGTTATTAATAATGAACCTGCAACAGGTGTTACCAACGGCGACTTTGTTTCGCATGATGCAATTATTACGGAGGCAAATGCCAATTATGATAAAGCAGCAAGCATACTGTCTGGTTTAACTGAGACAGTTGATTACGACCAGGTATTCCAATCAATTGTACCAAGTTTCAATCTGAACACCCAGATCATTACTCCGGCTATGTGGATCCGCCAGATTAACACCTACAAGGCCCGCAACTACCTTGTAAACCGTAAAGTAGCTACCATGACAACCGAAGACTGGACCCAGGTTACCAACTTAACGGCAGCAGGAATGATACCAGGCGATTACTCGTTTATGTTTGGCATGACTCCGGGTGCAACCAACGATGTATCTACTAACTTTTACCATCCTTATGCTTTCCACTCCTATGGTAATGGCTTTGCCTGGGTTTCGGAAAGACTGATACAGGATTTTAAGCCAGGTGACAAACGGCTCACCAAAAACTTTGAAATAAGCCCGGGAGGTCTCACTGTTAATGTACGTAATCGCGGAATCCAGTCTGGGACAAGGTGGAATGTAATTGATATAGAAAATGGCGGTAGTTACGCTACCGATAACAGTTTGGGAGCTGTTCCTATTGGAGCAACCTGGGAAGAAAACGACCTTATGACTGCTGAGGCTAAGATCAGAACGGGCAGTGATATTGAAGGGGGTCTGGCATTAATAGATAAGGTACGTGACGCACAGAATTACGGGCTCCCGCATGTAGCAGGTACCGGACTTACTCAGGCGCAGGCTGTTGAAGAATTGCGCAGTGAAAGAAGGGTGGGCTTATACCTCCGAGGTGTGGCGTTCTACGATGCCTGCCGCTGGGGCATTACTGCTCCTGCCGCCCAAGGTGGAGGAAGAGCCAATGCTAATGTGCTCGTTCCCGGAAGCCTGATAGGCACTACTGCTGCCACTATATTGCCGTGCTTCATTGATTACGACTTTCTTGATTATTGGGATGTACCGCAGAATGAGCTGGATTTTAATAACCCTTCGGCGATTTCGGTGCCGACTCATGGGTAAGGAGCGAGACACTTATATTGTTTCTTACCCCTAATAAAGACCTCACTTATTGTTTATCACTTCATAAAAAGACCGGTAAGCGCTGGTCTTTTTTGCCTCAATGATACTCCTACTCGGTAAATTCTTCATTACCCCTACACATAGTCGTATCAGTTTAAGGACAATAACCTGCAGAACAGGACTAAAAAAGAAGACCAGATAAAAATTTAGCAGGTCAAAAAACTTTATTAATTTGTATTAGGTGTTTTGTGTAATCCAATTACTTGCTTTGAATAGTATTCCCTGCCAATGAAATAGGTTGTTAACTGAACTATACTGTAGCATATTTCTCCTAAACTATTTTATCTTTTACTTCAAAGGGAAGTGTGCTAACATTCGGAAGAACATTGTTGGAACTTTAAAACATAGATAAAGAATGACCAGAGACAGTATTTTTATTAGTTATAGCCACAAAGATGTTAAGTGGTTGAATGAAATTAAAACACACTTAAGTATTTTACAGCATAACTACAATCTTATTATTTGGGACGATACAAAAATCAAAGTTGGAAGTAATTGGAAAGAAGAGATTTTGCAATCTATAAAAAGATGTAAGGTTGCAATTCTACTGGTGAGTAGTAATTTCTTAGCTTCTGAATTTGTATTGAAAGAAGAATTGCCCAGAATATTAAAAGGAACCAGGCAGGATGGCTTGATTATTTTTAATATCATCATTGATGCCTGCACATTTCAATTAACTGAACTGAAGACATTCCAGTGCTTAAATGATCCTGCAAACCCTATTGAAGAGTTGAAAGGTCCAATAAGAAAACGTGTATTAGTAAATTTAGCTACTGAATTACTATCAGTAATGAATAAATCCGGAAGTGTTACTGATGACGAAAGCAGCCAACTCTCCGATGAAGAAAATATGCAATATAGTTTGATTCTGATTTTAGCATATTTATCTAAAACCGGGGCTAAGACTATTACTGATATTCAAAATGCAACCCTGATAAGAAGGAAAATTATTGTTCTGTCTTTAGAGCAATTAAAGAATCAGGGGTTAATTGAAAAATACCAGGATAACGAAAAAAAGAAGTGTTCTATTCTATGGAAGGTTTCAACATTCGGTTTGAATGTGTTTATTCAGTTTGAGAAGGTATATAATGCAGTAAATAATCTACCAGGCACCTAATGGCACTTGGGCTACTCCACTTTTACGTCTGGAGCGAGACGGCTGCCCAAAGCCAAAACAGATGAATAAGTAGAGTGCATAAATTCCTTGTACAGATTTATACCTCCGTCTTCTGAATAACCATTTATCATATGGAATTTACATTCCATCCAGTGCGGGGCTTCTAACCTGCCGACCGGATTGTAAATGGCTCCTCTACTTTGGACAAATAATAAATTCATTTTGTTTGTTTTTGGGATAATCAAATAATGATAATCTAAAATGACCAATGAAAATGGAATGTCTTTATTGCTTAAAACAATTTCCATAATGATTAACAATAAGCGTTCTATTTCAAAAGATCCTGGATTTAGGAGGTAAGCTGACTAAATCCAGGATCAGAAGTTTAATAAATCATTTTAGTTTAAATAAAGTACTTGAGGTAAAAGTTTATCAAAGCCACTTTTTTGGTTAGTACCTTCACTATAATGTTTGTCAATTTCTGATCATGTTGTTTTCAAATTACCTTACAAACCGTACTATAGTCGGTTCTTTTAGTTAACCTGGAAACAAGTATATATACAATTAGATGTGAAGATAATTCAAGAACTATCTGAGACTTCTCTCTCCCTCCATTCCTATCTAAATCACTCTGCCTCCCTATTCACCCCATCAACCGAAAACGCCGGCACACAAATACTCCAGTATTCACACTGCTCTTCAAAAGGATTACTATATCTCACCCTGGAACCTTTTTTCACCAATATGCTTTGTCCGGCTATAAGCACAATAACCTCATTATCCACCTCAATTTGTTTTTTACCCTTATACACCAGCGTCCATTCATCAAATGCAGGCATCTGGTAGGGTTCTATCCAGCCGGGAGGCGCTTCCATCCTGGCTATGCTTATTTCCTCGTGGTTGGTGGCAACTCTGCCAAAGTGCTCTTCAATTAATTTACCACCTGCTGCAGGTATAATTACAGGATTATCTTGTACAATATGTGCCATAAAATTCTTGTTTTGGACTATACCTATTGGTAATTAAGATGAGGATATTTGTTACAAAATAGTGTATGAAGTGCAATACTAAACCATTAACTATAAACCTTTGCAAATACTAATATACAACATTAAGGTTGATGAACGCCATTAAGCCAACTTAATAACGTACATCAACCTTATACTTTAAACATTAAATCAGTAGAGCAGGTGTGCGAAAACCTAACTCCCTTTTAGGGCAATGCTATTAAGTTAAGGCTGGCTTGTTCCGCAGGAACATCTCGCCGGTAGAAGAAAGTAGAGGGTGAAAATGCGTGCCATACCTGCACTGTGGGGGTACGCTTGAATGGACACTTCTAAATCAAACGTTCCCCTGCCCGACTGGCGTCATTCAGGCAGGGCTGGAACGTAGGGATCTCTACATTGCTCTTTGCTACCGACGAGGTCTTCCGCTACTACGTTGCATTGATTAGTTAAGGATAAGAGGAATGCATCCTGCTCCGCCAGGAGCTACCTGTTTATAGAATCATATTGCCCAGGATAGATTGGCTGCATAGGAAGCTCCTATGGAGCCCTATGAAATTCATTTATGATTGTTGCTATAAACAGGATGCCTCTACGAGGCGCTTTACCCTCCTTTACTTCTTAACCAATCCGTGCAGCGCAGTACCGGAAGACAATACAAGGCTTAACTTAATGGCATTGCCCTGAATGGGTTGGGAGCTTCACCTGTGTTCACCCATGAATGCCTCAATAGACTAGTTGTGTTGAGAGGATTTGTCCTAACTGCTTATCTATTTGCGGGATAGCACTGCATAACTGGTCAAATGAATCAATGAAGAAATACCTGGATTGAAAACTATTGTAGTTGTGTTCGGTAATAAACATTTCTCTAATGTTAAAGGGCACTTTCGGGGATTCCTCTTTATATACATTTTGCATTTCACCGAGCGAAGATATAATGGCCGAACCATAAATCTTATTCTTTCCATTTTCACGCAACAAGCCAAACTCAATAGTAAACCAATATACCTGTGCTAAAATATGTATAGCATTAGGCGTATCAATCCACTTCATGGCCAGCTTACCGAAGTCTTGCATAAACCTGGTATAGGCACTGTTTACCAGTAAGGGCACATGACCTAACACATCATGAAACATATCCGGCTCTTCTATGTAATCCATTTCTTTAAGTGTCCGCAGCCAGCAGGCAGCCGGAAAAGTTTTATTGGCCAGCATCTCAAAAAATGCTGCCTCCGGTACCAGTCCGGGCACTACGGTTAGCTGCCATCCGGTAAGTTGCCGTAGCTGCTTATTGGTCTTTTCAAAATGTGGAATCTCCTCTGCATTAAATCCAATCTTGTCTAAGGCATCCAGGTATAACTGACTGGCATTTGCTTTTATAAAAGGTAACTGACGCTCATATAAAAAGCGCCATACCTGGAAATCTTCTGCTGTGTAACTGCTGTAATCCTGTACTATTGGTTTTTTCCGTTGCATTATTAAACTACTTTATGTTGATTAGTGATTGAACTGGTTTTGGTTGCGTTTCCTGAAGCTTCTTTCGTTTGTTTGTGGGGTGGAGTAAGCGTAAGAATTTCTCAGCAACAACTGCCGTACATCTTCCAGGCAATTGTTATTCAAAAGCGCTGCAGAGAGAGGGTGCAATTCATATTTCATTTTTATAGTGTTTTGGTCTTTTTCAAAATAAATTCAAGGCTACACTGTTGAAATTATCATCTCTCTAATGTATCATCTCCACATTAGCAGGTGGGATATTGCAAAAAGTTTTGCTTCTGCTGCATGGTGATACCGGGTAGGTTGATGAACATGTTCGATTTACCGCTAAGTACAACGAAGCAAATATATTTTATATTTTAATAATTAATTAAAAATATAATAGTTATTAATATAAATTTAATTAACTGGTATCTAAAGATCGTAATTAATTATTTTATTTCTTATGCTGCACCTGAATAATTCCTATTGACTGTATAAACTTATAAAATTATGGAACCAGGAAAGCTTTAGGAGAAGGCTACACTTTACAGTACTTTATGCTCTTCATTTGTGGAGTAAAGATTTATAATTATCTAAAGACCCGCACTTTAAACAGTTATAAAGTATAACAGATCCAGATAGGTGGCAAGATACCAGTTGCTGGTGCGTACGGATTAGGAACAGAGCAGACAGGGAGTTGATATGGAATTACAAGGGAGCAGATAGAGAGAAGATTGGGTATAACTTAGGTATATGTTAGCTATAATTTAGGTATATGTTAGGTATAGCTCAAGGGATTGTATGAATTTACGATGTACGATGTAATAATGTACGATATATGAATACAGTTTAGGATGCGATACCATATGTAAACAGATGAACTCATTAAACGCATGTACCAAGGTGGAAGCACAGAAAACGTTTCGGCCTTGTGCAATTTGTATGCAAGATGTAAGATACAATAATAACCTGCATCACATGCATACCAGTATGGAAAATGACTTATAAAGAAACTTATCCCCTCTGTTCTATACCGAAATACTCGCAGTATTCACGATTCAATATTTGATCCCCTCTTAAGACCAACTCCTCACGATAATAGCCATGTACCTTGGCTATTACAGCGTCATACATCTTCCTATATATCTCTGCTACCTGCTGCACCGCTTTTTCTTCCTGTACTATTATATGTGACATAAGTTTTCAATTTGCTTACTCAAATTTATGATTGAACTACAAGGATTTAAGTCAGCCATTTGACTATGTGCAAAACTATCTGATAACTTATGTGGTCTCTACCAGGCTGGTAGATGACAGCAGGAATAATTACACAGTTATCCAAATGAATATCAATATTATCGGGTATAAAAATCAGAGATATACTAACCTAATTGTCAGCCAAACTATATACTCAAATACCTGATAAGAAGTAAATTAAGGAAGGTCTGATGACAATGCAGTAAAGGCGTTTTTGCTATCAGCCGAGATCTACGTGATGTTCTTAATAAGGAATCACAGAGGTAGTACTTAATAATATGTTGTAATGGTCAAAACCTGACTAAACACTCTATTGTTACTTAGAATGATTTAGTATTATCTACCTGCAAAGCAGTATTTAAGAAGCACCAGCTTTTTGCTTCACCCCAGTTGTCTTCTCTTCAAATAACTGCTCGTACAGAGGGCTTTCGGTCTGCTTCCATTTGTCCCAAAAAGTAAAGTACAAACCATAGTTGTATTTAAACTGTTTATGGTGCAGGGAGTGGTGGGTGGCACCAATAAGCCACCGCCCAATAAAGTGCTTGTAGAAGTGTTTGGGATAGATCTCAATATCTAAATGATTAATGACAGAACTAAAGGTCATAACAGTAAGCTGAGCAAGCAATACATACAGGTGCATGGGCAGCACTAATAACAGCATTGGCAAGAATATAGCCTGCAGCAAACCTTCGAGCGGATGAAAAGAGAAGGCTGTCCATGGGGAAGTGATATTGCTATCGTGGTGCACCTTGTGTACGATTTTAAATATGGCAGGTTGATGCATCCACCGGTGTAACCAATAGTAATAGGTTTCATGCAGCAGCATAGATATTACTAAACTCAGGGGTAGCCACCACACCGGATAATCATTGATATTGAGGTAGATTTTTGTATAGCCCTTTTGCCATAGCACTAATGTGGCACTACCTGCCACTGCAAAAAGCGCGGCAGTGAGCATGCTCCATTGTATTTCTTTCTTGAACTGGTCTTTCTTATAATTCCTGGTATTGATCTTCCGCTGCTGCCAGCGTTTTGGAAACCATATATAAAAGGTGGCATGAAACAATCCTGCAATTAGAAAATAGCGCCCTATAACCACTGTAAAGAAAACAATGGTTGCCAGTAAGAAATACCGGGGATGTGAGAAATCAAGCAGCTCCATAGTGGAGGGTTTTGTTGGTACGACAAGGTAATGGAATTGTGGATTACAAGGAAAAAAGAATGGATTTACAGGGTGTGGGTGATACTTGATTGAACCCGCTGGTGAATGAAGTTGCAAGCCGTGGAAAGTGCGGCGGGGTCTTCAAGTACAGGCTGTACTTGAAAGTAGGACAAGACCGTTACTGCAGGGTACAACGAGGCTGTTTGTGCATAGCCCATAGGCAATATTAATGGCAGTTTTTGATCTTACTATCTTCCGTCATTGCTTCTCCCGACAAACAGGGAGAAGCAATGACGGAAGGTTCCGAACAGTTATGGTTGAAACCTGGCCGGCAGGAGATGGCTTCCATAGCAGGATGTTAATACACATTTCTTTTATTTCCATCCAACTACATCATTCCTACTTTTTATCTCCTGAATAAGTGATTTTAAAGATGGTCCCTTTGAGGTCATCGGATACGTATAAGGCGCCATCAGGTCCCTGGGCAATACCGATGGGGCGGTGGCGATAAGAACCTCCGGGATTGCTTAGGTCTACCCCAGTAAAATTATCAGCAAATGTTTCCCATTCTCCCGCAGGCTTGCCATCTTTAAAAGGCACAAATGCAACCAGGTACCCCTTCTTCAATGGCTGGGATTGGCTGTGAAAAACAATGAAGGCTCCGTTCTTATATTTCTCTGGAAATTGATTGCCCGTATAGAACATCAGGTCGTTGGGGCCCAAATGAGCCGGGAAAGTAGCAATAGGATCCAGGTATTTGTTGTCAACCGACTTCTTGCTGTCGCCGCCGTACTCGGGAGCTACTATTTTCTTGTGCTGGAAAGGATCGTAATACACATACGGCCAGCCTGCATCGTCGCCGTTATGGAGCTCATACATAGTCTCGGCAGGTAATGCTTTGTCTTGTTCAGGCGTATATAGTTTTGGAAATTTATCATGCAGTCCGCCACGTCCGTGCTGCGTTGCAAATAAAGATTTGGTGGCTTCGTTCCAATCCAAGCCCACCACATTTTTCATTCCCCTTGCATAATGAACCGCATCATGATAGCTTTGGTTCTGTTTATTTGTATTGAATTGCCAGATGCCGCCTACTGAGTCGAGCAGCGGACAATTGAGAATACCATGCCCGGAAGCATCGGTGCAAGTCTCATCATATGAGCCAACAGCAACATAGAGGTTGTTGTTATCGTCAAGGGCTATTGCCTTTGCATTGTCTCTGCCTCTGTCTACCAGCCCCTGCACTATCACTTCTGCACGAACTGTATCTGTTACTTCTCCCCTATCGTTCAGTTGGTATTTATATACACCACTGTTGGAGGAAGCATATAATGTATTGCCCTGGATGCGGATGCCGGTACCGGGATAGTTGCCAAACCCTATGCTATTGTCGATCTTTCCGTCGTGGTTGGTATCCCTTAAAAAATAGATGCCTTTGCCATCTTTTAGCGAACCGAGCTTTACATAAATATCCCCGTTTTTGTTTACGGCAAGGTGGCGCAGTGCACCCAGCGAATCTGCAACGATGGTGGCAGAAAAGCCGGGAGGTAATTTGAGCTCTGCGGCGGCGCTGTCTACAGTAGCTGTAGTGGCTGTTTCCTGGTTTGCATTGTGGCAGCTTGCTACAATAAGGGTGCTTATTACAAATGCACACCCGCTTTTACAGTAGTTTACAATCTTTCTCATAGTAATCATTATCAGTGCTTATTGGCTTTTCTTATTCTGTTGGTTATTCATTTAACCGGCATCAAATGTATTGTTTTCATACAACTTATGCATCTGCCTGCCGGTGAAGAAATTAGTTCCGGTAAAATAGGAATGGATATGGGTAATTGCAGGTGTTCTAATAAACAGGGAATATAATATCAAGTTGCTATGGAGAAGACAGATAAGAGATGAGGGATGACAGAAGGAATGAGTACTTACAGCATATGTTGCAAACCGAATAAGTTAAAGTCTTTAGCGGGAATACACCATAGTTGGCAATGCTTTCTCATGGGGTACTGAATATAACAAAGAGGAAGTATTCGCTAATGTTTGAACGATTCGGGAGAATTATCTATAAAAGTGCTTCGGGGTGCGCTGTGCAGCGCACCCCGAAGCACTTTTAATTATTTGCCACTGAAGCGTTAGTTCTGCAGGTGTGATGCTATCACTTTAGAAATTTCTTCCAGTGAAAAAGGCTTGCTGATAAAGCCATCGGCATTGTAATCTTTGTATTCTGTTTCCAGATCAGCATTGCCTGAAAAAAGAATGATAGGCGTTGCATTATCGTACTTCCGTTTTATCACCTTACAGATTGTTCTGCCGTCGTTTCTTCTCAGGTTCACATCCATCAGGATCAGGTTGGGCTTCCGGTTTTCTAATGATTCCATCATGTCTTTGGATCTGGTAAATGTTTTTACCTCATATCCAGCCTTTTGAAAATAAAATTCAAGGGTTTGCAACATATCTTCTTCGTCATCTACAATGTATAGCAAGTCCATTTGTTTTAAGGTTTATTTAGCTCCACTTTAGTACAAAATATCTTGCCAGAACTATAATAACGTGCAGTTATTTTTATTAGTCAGGTTGGTGTTTCGGCTGTTCTTTCCGGGTTTAGTAATAGTCTGGTCTGTTAACCGGCATCTTAATAACCAAAGTATAGGGGGATAAGGTGTAATAGTGGCCAGGATTATTTCCCTACAAGTACAAGCAGATTACCGTGTGAAAAATAAGCAATAACTGCGCATATCACTCCGCCTTTGGTAAACAGGATTTACATGGCAGCAGCCCGTTTAAGCCTGGACTTCACTGTGCAAGTGCGGCATCAGTCCTGGAAGGAGCTTTCATTGCAGGTATGGTACGTTCAGGTAAGTGCTTTATCTTTACCCTTCTTCACACCTAGTAACACCGTACTATTTACTCCTTTTTACCCGCGATACACAGAAAAAAAGCGTAGGATGGACGTAAGATGAGCGTAGGATGAACGTAGGATGCTCGGCTTAGGTACGCTTCAGGTACGGCTCAGCCAGGGAGCAGGTATGGCTTTCCCATAAACTATCCAAGACTTTACCACGGCTTTAGTTTGTACGATATTGGAGACCCTATTAATGAGCATTTGCTAATTGATGTTGATAGCACCTGGAATAAGATCAGTGCGATTTACCAGATTCCAAATATGTGTAACTATTAAATCTGGGCAAGAAAGCTTTCCTTACCGCAACATTCCTGCAGTATGATCGCTTAGCTGTATTTGCAACTGATGCACAAGCTATACAGCCTGTTGATTATGATGTAGCGCAACTTCTCCGTGCAGACCATTACCGAAAGGTGGTGATAGCTTCTCCTGGTGTACCCGTATTTTTTCCGCCTATAAAAGGCAAGGCAGCGGCTGGCAACTTTATCGCATTACTTCCCCGGCTGATATTACCTAAACCTAACGTCATTTATGTATTTAATACACAGTGTAATAAATATCATCCGCAGCAATTCTGACAGCATTCACTATCCCTTCTGCGTTTAAATTTTACTTAAAATAAACTAAATAGCACATATTAGTTATATTTAAGAAACAGCACTCCAATGGCAATTAAAATATCCTTATTATTCAGGTTATTTTGATGAAAGTATTTAAATAATCTTTTAACCTTTTTATTACATTCGTTGTAACCCAACTGTTCCAATATACATGAAAGTTCTTATTCCCTTATTATTTGCTTCATTATTAGCATTTAATTCCCTAGCCCAAAAGGTTACTATAGACCAACGTTTTAACCCTATAGACAAAGGATATGGTAAGTTCAATAGTGAGGATAGCTATTATAATAATGACATCGAACAAAGCATAATTCAGCCGGACGGCAAGATACTGGTATCCGGACTCTATTCGTTTATCAACGATACAGTACGCAATTGCATAGCACGACTTAACCCGGATGGCACGCTTGACGCATCTTTCGAGGTAT
>Ga0115851_101512_pt1 | contig 12337 bp, 20 predicted proteins | sample InSIn2gowninarea_FD_83865 | JGI IMG/M metagenome (GOLD analysis project Ga0115851, IMG submission 83865)
GTATTTGCGTGTCACTAGTGATTATGGTTTGTGCTACCAAGGAAGACCAGGTTTGGATAGAATGCTGGATATTCATGACTTTGTTGATGCAGATTGGGCTGAAGATCTAGATCAGAGTAGAGCTACAAGTGGGTATGTGTTTAACTTATTTGGAGGTGTAGTCAGTTGGATGAGTAAGAAACAATCTGTAGTGGCACTATCAACTACAGAGGCAGAATACATGGTAGCCACTCATGCAAGAAAGGAAGTGGTTTTGTTGTAGAGATTGTGTTCAAGTATGGGGTTAGTACATGGAGCTATAAGGATAGACTGTGATAGTCAAAGTGAAATTTTCTTGGCAAAGAACCTTGCATATCATTCAAAGACAAAGCACATTGATGTTCAGTATCACTTTGTGAGGGATATGATAGAAGACAAAAAGGCGTTGCTGATAAAGGTGGACACTTTGAAGAATACTACAGATGCATTGACAAAATTTGTGAGCTCTGAGAAGTTCTCTTGGTGTAGAGAGACAATGGGAATTTCAGGGCTGGAAAAATGACTAAGCTCTCCTGTGGCCCCCTATGGAAAGAAAAAAACAAGTGGGAGATTGTCGGGTTGTGTTATATTCTTTCCACGACTAACCTACGTAGTGAATTGGGGGGTTAGAGGGGGGTGGAACCTCCCCTTCATTGTGGTGATTGCGCAGTGGGGGGTGGGTAACCCCCCTCTATGGGGTCCATGGCAACACCCCGGGAAATTTTTTTGGGACCCTATATTAGGTTGGGCAAACCTACCTATGGTGTTCAGTCCATGGTATTGGATGCTTCGACATGTATAAATATGTATTATAACATTGAAAGGAACATAATGAAAAATCAAGCTAGTAGTCCTGGTTTTGGGATCCAGGGGAAAATCTTTGTGTATATGTGTTTTATGTGTTATGCTCTTGCATTTTTTATTTTTTGTGTTTTAGAATTTGTATGTGGGTAATTTCTGTACGGGGTTAAAACCTACAACTTCCAGCAAGGTTGAAGGTTGACCTCAACTACAATTCTACGATCTACAGGTTCAGCTCTAGCTGAATCCTGGCCATCTCTGCTCAAGCGTTGCGTGTCCTTCTGGCTAACTTGTGGACGTGCGCTGCAACCAATTCTTCTGCCTAAATGTCCAACTCCAGGACCATTTGATAGGCTTCCTCCACCACCTACATGATTTTCTTATTCTGCTCCACTGCTTCATTGTGATGCAGGCCCAACAGCTCGATGTTGATGTGCTTCTCGCTCATCACCTGCAGAGTGCGACTCTCCCAGCCCTAAGTCCCACGGTGACTCCATCCTACAAGAGGTGGAGTGTCTCTCAAGGAAGCACGAACATACTCAATGCCACCCATTTCAAGTGCTCACCATGGGCCTGCCACCCTCATTGTTTGTAGTAAGTGCCCCTTTTGGTAGCACTATCATGTTGGTCACCTTTGTGTGCAACATCTCTGTGGCAGCTGAAGTTTCGATCGCGATACTAGTGGACATTGTGCCAGCTTGTGGAGTGAAATCCTGCAACTCCTACAACTCTATCCTGAGAGCCCCTAATACCAATTGCTACTGCTCTTTGAACTATTGGAAGGCCTCCGCGGTGACATTCCTCACCGTTTCTCCAATGCCATGCAAATCCCCCTTAGTGAGGGTGATTGGGTCAAGGGATGTCTTTGAGGCCTTGGTTTTCTTCTGCAACACTATCCTTTCTTGTGGGCGCTGATGCTTGAGTTGGGTGGACGTTTTCTGCGAGTCTGCTCCACCTTGTTCTATTAGATCTGTTGTTTCTGCTTCAGTCCCAGGCGAAGGTGACTTCTGTCCTTCGCTCTCTTCTCTTCCTGTGTTTTGTTGTTCTACCAGTTTGCCAGTGTCACGTGCTGCCTGGGCCTTAGCCTCCACTTCCTCATTTCTATGCTTCTCAGCCAATTGTGTCATTTAGAGTTTTGTTTCTTACTTCTTACATTGCGCATCAGACTTGTTTGTTTCCACTGTGGAGCCTATTGCAGCGCACCATTTCGGCATCCAAGACTTGAGGACTGGAAAGATAACATCGTCAGTTGCTAGATATGGTAAGTTATGCCATGACTCCATAGGGTCCTTCCACTCCCTGATAAAGACATGGTGGAAATCCGCTTTGAATTTTGCAAATCTCTGCAAACTAGCGTATACTGTGGGTGACAATCGTAGCTTGTGATTAATCCCCATCCGAATACTCATCTCCATCAAGATCCAAAATATCTTGCTTTATTTTATGCGCTATGTACCCTTGGTTTCCCACAGCGAAGCGCACTTCGCTACCTCTAGAAGGTCCGGCATGACTGAAGGGAATTGGCTGTCTTCTGGCAGCTCCCATGCCACCAGTACAATCAAGAGCAAGAGCCACATGTAGTGGAATGTCTTGCCCTGCTCCTGTGCCTCACGACGGTTCGCAAGGAACTCGTCACATAGATAATTCACCTAGTTGAACTGAACTCCCTCAGCACATTGGGCTACTAATGAAATCACAAGCACGAGCACCTCATCTTCACAACACTTCTGTATCACCTTCCCTTCTAATATTTGTGTTGCTACCTTCATTGTAGGGTTGTTAATGCTAGAGATAGAATATCCTCGCTTCTTCTTTTCTAACTTGAATTTCACCTTCATAGCCTCCTTGAGGGCCAAATCACCACCATTTCCTTCTGATATATTGATTGGATTCTCCCCTGAGTAGGGAAGCCACGTGATGTGATGAATCAAGTGGTTTGTTATGGGAAGGGGCTCCTTCAGCCACAAACACCCATCATGCACCAAGCAGAGCAGCTGCCTAATGATGAAGATGGTTACTGGGGTACAGTGGTAATGTGGTACCTAGAGAAGGTTGAGCAGCCTAGCTTTCTCTACACCCTTGAGCCATATCCACGGCTCTAATTCGATTGTTCTAATAGTCGTATCAATCCTTTGGTGCATTAACTGCTCAGTCACTAAATGAGGGAACTTCTCATGATCTATGAGGTCCCAATACTCGAATTTTAGTACAAGAACCCACCGGAAGTGTAGCCCCTCAAAAACAATGTTATCTAGGAGCAACAGTGTCTATAGGGAGCTCTTTCTATCATCTATGTCCTTGGGCACCTTGGCTTTGCCCTTGCACAGTGGAACATATTCTGGTAACCTAGTAATAAGGTCTGCACCCTAGGTTTTAAGTTCAATTTCTACGTCCTCTTCATCCGTTAGGATTTCTTCAAATTCTTCCTCATCTGTGTCTAGGTTAATGGCCTTCCCCTTCTCTTGCAAGGTGAGCTTGCTCCTCTATGGGTTTCTTGGTGATATGCACACTGGTAGCATAGGCTGCTTCTGCTTATCCTTCTTTGGTCTCGGTGTCCTAGGTAATTTAGAGACTTTGACTACCACTTTGACACTCTCTAGGGCAGCTTCTACTACCTCAATTTGTTGCACCACTTTAACTTCTACATTGATGGCTTCTGCGAGTGTCGACATCATTCTATTTAGGAGGTCTTGCATCTTCATCAAAAATCTCTCAAATGCTGAACTTGCTCTCAAAGCTTCGAAATTCGCACGGTCCATACATTGTTAATAGTGCGACAACTGAATTTTAAAAATGCCAAGTGTTTTTCACTCGGCAGCCACTTGTAATTTATAGGGCTTTTTGAATTCAAATCCGATCGTTCCCCACACATTTAGCCCATTAATGCTAGATTGATGGCAGATTTTCAAGAATCTAACCCAAAAATGTTTCCTTAAATTTCGGCCACCCGCTCCATTTGGCCTCAATCTGACCATTAAATAATAAATAGTGACTTTAACGGTTAGTATCCGGCACACCTGTGCACTATTTCCACGAGTAGAACATCTTGATTCATGTTGTCATGGACACTGTGACACTTCACTGCTTCACGCAGTCCTGAAATCACACAGCTCCCCAACCTAGGTAGTGTAGTTTATAGTCTCGTGCCTCCTCTCAACTGCCTGGAGCAATAAGACTATTATCCTGTCGCATAGTCAGATGGTCGAGCCACCTGTGTATGGCTTCAATCAACTACCATTCACCTTTCCTGGGAAGGGATCTCCATTCAACTTAACCAACTGGACAACGTCACTATCAGTGATCTCCTTAATAATAGAGGGCCTCGGCCAATGAATTCTGAATTTTCGGCCAATGAATTCTGAATTTCCATGGAAATATATCAAACGTACTGTCATACAACAACACCAAGTCATTCACCTTAAAGTTGTGCAACCTAATATGTCAATCATGCCATGATTTTTCATGCTACTTTTGGACTTACCGGTGAAATCCAGCCAAAAATATCTCTTCTTCATGCTCATCCAACTGCACAAGCCTCTCTTCTAGGGCTCCACGATCTATCATTCCTGTGAGCACTACTATGCGCAAACTAGGCACAATGTACTCCATGAGCATCATTGCTTCAACACTATATACTGACCTAATAGGTGTCTATCCCATTAACTTCTTGCACATCGTCCAATAATTGCATAGTATTGTAGGTATGTATAGGTCCCAATCACTTCGCTGAGCATTACAAACCTTGCTTAATGTGTTTTCAGTCACTTTGTCGAATGCCTCCACTATCCTGTTAGCCTGTGGGTGATAAGGAGTACTCTTCTGGTCATATACCTAAAATTATTTTGTTAGTGCGCTAATTGTTTTGTTTAGAAAGTGCGTACCCCGATCACTCATCAAAATCTTTGGACATCCAAATCACATCAATACATGCTCAAATAGGAATTTTGTAGCTGTTGCACCTACACAATCCTCCATAGGATATTCCTCCACCCATTGTGTCAAATACTCCATCGCGGTGATGATATACCTTGCCCCTATCTTCCCTTATGGCTGAATGGGTCCTACAAAATATATTGGCCACTTCTCAAAAGGTTGCAATGTCATTTGTTGATTCAAAGGCATTTCATCGCTCCGCGATGGCCTACCTATTCGCTGACATACATCACACACCCTGCAATATGCTTTTGAATCTTGATGAAGGGTTGGCCACCATAATCCTGTAGGTAGAATCTTCTGCGCAATTTCTCTCCCCGGATAATGTCCTCCCGTGACACCCCCATGAGCATCCATGAGAATTTTGCTTCTCTCAAACTCCGGTACATATCGTCGCAATATCTCATCAGTCCCCATTTTGTATAGATGCCCAAAGATGACCAAGAAATCTACTAATTCCTTATTTTTCTAGGTAGAGTATCTTTCCGATGCAGTTCCTATTGTTAGCAAGTGTATTATATCCTCATAATGCTGATCTGTGGTGTGCATAGCAAAGAGCTGCACATCAGGTAATCCTTCCTCCAAATTAATCGGTTCTTCCTATGTCTTAATACATGACAGGTGGTGAGGTCTCATGTTCAATCATTCATGCTTTACAACAACTTCAAAATCATACTCTTAGAACAATAAAATCCATTTGCAGATTCGCCCCCCTCTAACACAGGCTTATTGATAAGGTACCTCAGTGCGGAGAACAGGTGTGCCCACCCAAGTTGGGGCTTTTCTCCATAAGCCTATGTCCATTTGGCCAGATGCACATGTGGATCATTCTTCCCATTGTAATTGTCTATCAGTTGCATCTTAAGCTTCCCAAATCGTGTTCTCATCATTCTCCTACAGTCACACCAATCATCAAAGCTTCCTTTGTGTGTACCCCACCATCTTGCAGGCTTCGCATGGAGTGCCCATTCCAAGGCATGGAAGTGCCATTTTTCTGGTACCTCTCTCTCAAATGCATCCAAAAAGATATCTACCTCATTCAGTCCATCATAAGTAGGCAAAGTCCTTACCTCTGACGAGACACAATGCAGCGACTAGGTCATCATGTTGCAATTCAACGTAGTTACTTCGTGTAACCGATTTTTCCAACATTCTATTTATTCATTGTAGTCCAAGGTTTAGGAAGTCTCGCAATCCCATGTAATCCATCCATCCATGGTGGGATTCAACCAGTCTTGGTCTCGCATTTTTATCTTATATATGCAGTCGAGATTATCATCACTCTCATAATCGCAGATTGGTTCCGTATAGCACGACCCTTCAACATGATCCAAGTGTATTATTACGTATAGTGATTTCTTCTCAAATATCATCTTGTGCTTTCTTCAGATTGATTACCCAATTCATATCAGTAGCCCAATCAATTTCCAGGAGCTCAGGGTATGGATTGCTATCATCCACTATCTCTATTACTTGAAAATCCAATAGTGCGCTTGCTCCCTCAATGTCCATGGTCAGCCCCTGCAGCTGCCCCATGGGGATGATTTTCTGCTGATTCACCATCCTTAGTTAGATCAGGGACCATTGCATCACAGGTCACCCCATTCGCTCCCATGCCTGTTTCAGCATAACATTCGCATTTGATCCTAAATCCAAAATGACTTGATCCATTTCGTATTCTCTGATATGTGCGGTGAGTCTCATTTCATGCCCTGTCCTTATCATATGCTTATCGATATTTTGGAGTACACACGGTTCACTTGGTGTGGTCCCATCACACATATTGATGAGTTCTTGTAACCTTTTTACAACCTTACTGTCACACAGTAACTTCATACAGGTTTCTAGAAAAGTTGTGAGCATAGAAGGGTCCATCTCTGGCTCAGGCTTATCCTTGCCTCCTGAGGTGAAGGCCTCAGCGAAGCTCTTCTTAGCTTCCATGAAGATTTCATGAGCGTGCTCCAAATCGAACTCAACCTCTTTCATCAAGGCTATGCGAACCCATGTACTATCTTCTGGTTGTTTCCCCTTGTCATCCGCTGTTGCGAAACCACTTCTAAGCACTATATTTACATTTGGATCTTCTTTGTGCATCTTAGACCTCATCATCTAAAGGTTCTAAGTCGGTGGAGGTGGTAGTGCCCCTTTGTCTCATATCCTAGCTGTCAGTGTATGACAATCTTCTATTTCATTATCAAACAGCATGCAATACTTGCATGATGGGCACGTTGGATTAGTGCAATCATGGGTATAGTAGCTTGGTCCTCTGCAATTATAGAAAATCAACTGTCCGTGACCTATACTAGGTCCTCCACTGCCTCGGCCTTGTCCGCGCCCCTGAAATCCTATTCACCCCATCCCTACATTTTGGTAAAGGGGCCATGTTTTGGCCTAAACTCTGTAGGTGGGACTTCTATCCATCATCATTTCATAGCTCCTACAAGTACACTCATCAAGTCCTACCAACCTAAAAAAGTTGCAGAATATTTGTTGCAATGCTTGTACATACTTCTGTAGCAGGTGACAGTTATTTGTGGCATGTTCTCTGGCTACCTAACAGATAGCACACCATAATTTCAGCCCCACGTTAGGTCCTGCTTGAGCTTCCAGCCTTAAAGGTATCAGTCCTCCCCCTGTAAGGTAATTCGCAAAGACTGTGGAATAGTCTTTGTCATGACCCTGACTCTTGCATTTCAAGAACCATACTTCCTCGTGTATCTGTGGTCGAACCGTCCTATCCTGCTTCAGACTTTGCATCTCAAGGCATAGATTCTGTAGTTGCATGTGGATCTGCTAAATTCCTAGATTAGGATCTTACATCGGAGTCTCATGTAGTCTCATGGCAATCTCCAAGGCCTCGGCCTGAGTTGTTATCTTCTGCTATGATAACACACTCCTTAAGTGGGGTAGTAGCAAAGCCATTGTCCATATGTCAAATTCATATTAGCTTCACAGATTTGACACTTCAATATTTGATCCAATTCCCAAGGTGTCTTGCGCGGTCGCATCGCAATCTCTTTGAATCCCATAATTGACTACGCCTCAGATTTAGGCCTACTAAATTCCTTATTTAGTGTTGTCTAGATGTCTATCACTCCAGCATTTGGGTTATTGTTAGAGTACTTAATATACCAGGTTAGCACGTGATCTTGCAGAGCACTAACTAGTATCACCTTCTTTATGTGGTTATCTATAACACCTTGAGCTTCCCATACATCTCTCACAATGAATCAAAACTGGTTTGGGTCCTCATTTCCCAAGCCTTTGAAAAAAGGCAGCTTCACTATGTTTCCCATACTAAACCGCACTGGAGGTGGAGGCGGTACGAGTGAAGTTGGAGGTAATTATAGTGAAGTTGGAGGCGGTGTAGGCGGAGGTGGTATTCACAGGAATCCTTGCGTTATCAATTGAATAGCGCTTTGCAGAGAAACCTTCGCTATCACTTCTTCATCCCTTCATGGAGGTGAAATAAAGGGGCTATACTCTAGACCCTTATTTTCTTCGTTTATGTAAAAATTGCCCTTTCGCATAGTCCCAAACATCAAGGTAGATGCATAATCCATTTTTAGCACAACAACATTTTCATCCAAGTATTCAAAGATTTTACATACTTACCTCGCGATCATTTGAAAAAGCATCGCTCTGCCTCGCTATAGCTGATTGAGGTGTCGACCACGAATTTAGTAACAAATCCTCCTATGACATGATCAAGCTGATGATCAACAATGCGCATGATCTTATCCTTTGATGCTTTCAACCATTGCACTACCTCTAGGGTCCACACAATAGGACTGTCAAGTTTCCACCTCCCTTGGCTATTTGCTAGCTTCGCAATCCACTTGTATAGCTCAATTGGAAAGAAGGCGAAAAAGATTTCATGGATCTCAGTATACAGGTACTTGTCTAGCCATTATTCTTTTGTTATTTGTGGATTTCTATTTTCTTGTGCCATGAACTCATGAATCCTTCTATCGAACTAGCCTTCGATTTCTTTCTTAGTTGGATTCTAGTGATAGGACATCACACATCTCTTATGCAGATTCCAGTCCTAGCAATGGAACCATTTGTTGGCTTGAGGGGGCCTGACCCAAGTTCAACATTAATTAGCCAGACAAATCCCTACACTATTGGCCCTTTTGGCATCAACCTGTGGAGCGTGGACTGAAGTCTCAACTGAAGTAGTATGGGGGGATGCTGGAACCAAGTTTCCACACCCTTGAGATGGTTGTGATTTCGTTGATCTCTTCTATCCCATAGGTGATCGCTCTCTAGGGCTTGTAGGACAAACCCTTTGTTCCAGCCTTTAATACCTTTGTGAAAGTATACGATCAACCTTCGCGCAATCGTAATTTGGGGCTTAGGTTCTTTCGCACTGCTATGGCAGTGAGTTGCATAGATTCCTTAATTATCCTAAGTGTTTCACTTATCTTATTAACTGATCTTAGTTAGCTTCACGTAAACATATGTTCTTACTTGCATTCACTTAACCAACACATTTACATATATTCGCACATCATATAAGAATTATAAGTGAATTTAATACCCAATATGACAGGATGCATAAACAAGAAGTAAAGACATAGGAATTTTAGAATACTTCTCTTTATTGATAATTCTGGATAATTACAAACTCGACCCGCCCTACGCACTCAGCTACAGGGGTCTGCACACTCAGTTGCGGACTTCTACTCTAAGCCTCTATGCACTCAGCTGCATAACCTCTACCAATGCTAGGACCCAAGACATAGACTTCCTTCCCTAAGTTATCTCTCATACATCATATCTTCTTGATTTATTACTATCAAACTACTTAGAGCTTAGCTCTATTTATACAATTCCATGGTTCGTGGACCATAGGTGGATATTTTACAGCCGACATTACATTTCAAAATAAGGGCGTACAACCCTATGACTCTTTAACATCTACGTTCTTTGCAACCACAAAATTTTCACTTGGATTACAAAATTTGCTCAAAATATGTGCTTTTAGCCCGAAAACTATCCTTGGGGGATCCCGCACCCAACACACCATGACACTTCCACAGGTAGGTTGGCCTAATAATACATCACAAACTTCAAGGGGAGAAACATTGTTGTGAAACCAACTCAAAAAAAAGATAGAAACTATAGATGAACGCCTTAGAAATTAGCCTATTCGAGGGGACAACCTCCTTTACATTACACAAATGAATAATTTTTGGATGATTCAAATGACAAGACCTCCTTTCTATATATAGGAGTCTAAGGGGTCCTAATATAATCAGAGCTGACATAACAATACTAATGTAAGGGCACAATAATAACAATAATGGGCTTTTATGGGGCACAATAATAACAATATGAGGACTACATGGGCACAACAATATAATAAGGGGGTTGTACTAATAATAATAAGGGGTTACACTAGTAGTATAGGGACCTAACATGCCTCTCTCCTTCAACAAGTGTTGTCCTCAACACTTGAGTAGTTATTTATGCTTCTGTATAAAATTCTTGTCCTCCCATGTGGAATATTCAGTGGGTAAGTTCTTCCACTTTATGAGATACTCTTAAATTTATCGACTTCGTAGTTGTCAAGTTCTTGTATTTATGACTGCTGTAGGCTCCAATATGATTGTTCCTTCCTCGTCAAGTTCTAGCAATATTGTTTGAACTAGGATCTTCTGCAACTTTTGAATGAGTGGCCACACTTCTTCATCCTTCTTCCATTCATACCTTGCTTCGTTTACCCAATCTGGTTGGATAATAGAAATAGCACAAAACAATGCTTTCACATCCTCATCCTTCTTAAGAGTGCATCTGCCACAACATTTTGCTTCCCTTTTTTGTAGATGATTTCAAAGTCATAACCCACAATCTTTGTGACCCATTTTTGTCTCTCTTTAGAGGATAATCTTTGTTCTAAAAAGTATTTAAGAGTATCATGATCTGTTTTTACCTTGAAGTGTCCTCCCATTAGGTAGGGTCTCCATTTCTTAAGTTCATGTAGTATTGCCAACATTTCCTTATCATAAATAACTTTGTGTAAATACTTTCCTTTGATTGAATGACTTTCGAAAGCAACGGGTCTTTCATCTTGCATTAAAGCAGGACCAATTCTATTTGTCGAAGCATCACATTCCACAATAAAAGTTTTTGTGAAGTCTGACATAGCTAAGATTAGTGCTTGGCACATTACCTCTTTAAGATGTTCAAAGGCCTTTGTTGCTTTTGGAGTCCATGAAAATGCATCTTTCTTCAATAATGTTGTTAGAGGTGCTGCTAGTCTCCCATAATTCTTAACAAACTTGTGATAATAGCGTGTCAACCTGAGAAATCCTCACAGATGTTTTTATGGATGTGGGGATTTTCCATTCCTTAATGGCTTTAATTTTGCTAGGGTCTACCTTATCACCTTCATGAGATACAATATGACCCATATATTCACCTCTTGTACATGAAAGAAACATTTGGAGCTTTTTGCATATAATTTTTTCTCCTCCAATATTTTGAGCACCCTATCAACATTTTGAACATGATCCTTCCTAGACTTGCTCTAGATTAGTATATCATCAAAAATACTAGCACAAATTTTCTAAGGAAGGGTTTGAAAATGGAATTCATTAAACCTTGAAATGTAGAAGGTGCATTGGTAAGGCCAAAATGCATGAACAAAAATTCATAACGACCCTCATGAGTTCTAAATGTTGTTTTCAAAATGTCTTCATTCTGATTTGATGATATCCTGAACAAAGATCCACCTTCGTGAAGTAAATTGATCCATGCAATTCATCCAATAATTCATCAATGACAAGAATGGGAAATTCATATTTAATAGTTAGCTTGTTGAGCTCCCTATAATCTAGACACATGCACCATGACCTGTCCTTCTTGTGCATAAATACTACTGGAGTAGAGAAAGAACTTTTATTAGGTTGAATTATACAAACCTCTAGCATTTCTGCAACCATACGTTCAATTTCACTCTTTTGGGTGTAGGGAATTCTGTAAGGCCTAATCTTTGGAGGAAAAATTCCTGGAATGAAATGAATACAATGATCATGATCACAAATAGGTGGGAGGCCTTTGGGAGTCTCTAATACCTTGGAATGATTTCCCAAGACTTTTTGGAGATTCGGAAAAATAGATGATTTTGATGTGGGAACCTCTACTGAACATAATTTTGCAATTACGCCTTGTTTTTCTTTATTTAGAAGCTTTTTCATTCCATTAGAGCTGATTATCTTTCTTGGTTTCCCTGTGATACCCCTTAATTCCACTTCCTTTCCTTCCAAAGAAAATTTCAAGAAAAGTTCTTGAAAATTAAAAGCTATTGTACCCAGGGATTGTAGCCATTGGACTCCTAGTACAACATTAGCACCACCCGTTGGAATTGAAAGCATTGGGCTATTCAATACATATTCTCCCATGGATAACTTGATATTATGGCACTTTCTAGAGCAATTTATGGTTCCTCCACTTGCAACCATCACTTGACACTCTGGTGCTGGATATAGGAAGCAATTCATTTCCTTGGCTATCTTACAATGAATAAAATTATGCGTACTTCCTGAATCAATCAACACTATTACCTTTTTCTTCTTGA
>Ga0115851_101240_pt2 | contig 12322 bp, 8 predicted proteins | sample InSIn2gowninarea_FD_83865 | JGI IMG/M metagenome (GOLD analysis project Ga0115851, IMG submission 83865)
TTGGTCGTGGAGTGACCATGGATTTGAAAACATTTGTTAGCATAACATTGAAAAATATCATTTTATTCCCATAAAAATATCAAATATTCAAAAAATCATTTTCCTTTCATATATTTGATCACATTTAATTGATTTAAAGTAAACCCATACCCATTGATAGCGTGTTTTGCATGGAATTTGGCAATCTTGTCTTTTACAATTTTATTTATCATTTCCAAAGCAGTGCATATTTATGAAACAATGGCATTTTCAAATAAATATTCAAATATTTTGTAACATGCCCCATTTACAGTGAATTCATAACGAACACACGTCGTTAGTGATGTGAAAATAGTCATATCAAATCTACTAATTTTAATGATATCAATTGGAAGAAAGTAATAACATTTTGTATCACAATGATAATGAAATCATATCCCCATATATTATAATATTTTTTTTATAAGCAACAACATTTTCAATATTGATCTTAAATACTTTTTGTCTATGCATAAATTATATCATGATATCCTTAACTATTTTGAAATTTTAAAAGCATGATACCATTCTTGATATTTAAAAGCATCCACAGTTTCACTTTAATCACATCGTTGATGGTGTGAGAATGATAGAATTACATTTTAGAAGAAAGAATCCATTCAATTAGAATTGAAAAATAACCATTCATATATGAAATATTCTATAGACAATGTAATTATACCAGATATTCAAAGAAGATATAGTGGTGTTAATTTATCAACTACAATAGCTTTTGTAATGAATATCATAAACATGATTATAACATATAAAATGTTTGAGATGATAAACTTTACCTATACTTACCTACATGCCCCAAGGATATGCAATTTTGCACTTTATAATTTTGAACTTTGAATTTCTACTTTCTAATTTTTGACATCTTATTTCTATCATGCCCCTAGCTAAAATTGAAATTGCCCCTAGCTGAAGATTATAATTCCCTCAATTGAAATTGACACTTCCCCTAGCCAAGACTATATCCACTTTTTTTTTTATTTCTCTTGTTTATATTTATTTTTATTTTTTATGAAGTGTAACTAATATGGGATGTAATGACTAGACATAAGACTACCTTATACATGAGACATTTGATTAGCATGGCAAATTTGAGAACCTTGATGGGAGATAAAGATAAGAAAAATATTTGATTAAAGAAGAAGACTTGATGAAATGATGAGGGTGAAAAGATGTAAAAATATAAAATAAGAAGCAATAGAACATGATAGAAAAGATGAAGATGCAAATATAACATGACTAAAAACTTGATAAAATTCTCCATGGTAATCAAATGCATGCAATGGACTGACTCATGATATGCAACCTATATGAAATGCATCCTATATGATATGCAAAATTTAGAAATTATACTCCACTAAAGGGTGGTGGAAGCACCACCATATTTAGTATATTTTTCTATTATAAATTGACTTTCATTCTATAAATTATCCATTACATTTTCTATACCTTAGGCTGCTATTGATTTGTATAATGTAACCTCATGGGTTTGGTTTGATCATGTTCTCTATTTCCTGTAATAGTATTGTCCTTGAAAGAGCAGAAGGTGGTGGGGAATGCGCTTGTGTTGGTTTTCTGCTCAATCTCTAGATTATAGGTTGATTCCTATCTATGATCAAGGTTAAAAGTAACTAGAAAGAGATAAAAAGGATAAGAGTAACATGAAAGAGATACACACAAAGAAAATTAACATTATATAGGTTGGGCATTGTAGCACAAGTAGAAATCCATAGCCAAGATTAAGAATAGTAAACTATATTTCCCTTGGGGTATCACAATCATAATACATAGCCACAACCTAAGATAAAATTTCATACATAACATTCACAAAGTGTAATAAACAACCACATATTACAGAGAGAAAAGCATTATCAAATTGCATTATCACATATGAAAATATCTTACATACTTGGGAAAATTATCTAAAATGTCCAACTGTTTGTAATTACAATAGTCCACTATTTATATATTTACATCTACGATTGGGTGGTTGTCCACCATTAATGCACTTAACTACTCAACTTGACTAAGAATAGCAAAAAAGACCATCTACAAATGTACAATTATAACTACAATTGTGTTAGATTACATAGTGAACAAGTATAATCAATGCTAAGGTCTGGGAACTTGAAGTCTTTGAGTTGTACTATTTAAACCATAATCCTTCTGAATTATCATTGACTCCACTCTCCTGGTACTATAGCTAATTGAAGATGTACTATCTACTAGCTTGATTCGTACAATTGAGAACTGTATTTATTGATAGCAACCTAAATCATTGCAACCATTATTTATAAGCACTATAGTTCCTAGTTGCATAGAATAATGAGGAAAATGAATAGTGTAACATTTATATCTTAGGAAGAACTGCTATTGTCATGTGGAAATGAGTCATGGTCGACACATTGACAGAGTCCTAGGGGTCAAACACTCATGATCAAGTGGACCCAAGTGTTCTTTCCCATCCATTATTCCTCCTCTTTTTTGGCAGGTTCTGTTTCTTCTTGGTGGGCTCTAATGATGATAGGGGCTCACTTAACACATGATAATTTTAGACAAAATGTGTGAAATCATCGTTTAAAATTGGTGGGCTCTACTTAGTTATCTTCTTGAAATATCTCCTACTAAATGTGATATTGCCCATCATAGATTATCTTAAAACTCACTGATTTTATACCAAAAGGATGACAGCATCACTCAAAATCAATAGGCTCTAATGATCTTCTTGAAATACTTCCTATGGTTTTTAGGTGTATGGTCAAGACTTTTTTTTGAAAATTGACGAGCTTTACAACATCGCCCGCTGATGACTTGGACTAAACTAGGACTCTTATTTACAATAATTCCTAAAACACCTATACTTCTATAACTCCTAGATTTTTACTTTGATAATTACTCTCCTTACATGTTATGATACTACCTGTACATGTTCCATTAACTCTTGAAAATGAATTTGATCGAATTTTTATGACCTATGACTCTCCCTTTATGTACAATTACTGGAAAAATATTCAACTTGACTATGATTAATTCCCAAGACTTACTACAACACCCGGTAGATAGCTTACATACATATAGATAATACCTAGACTATTGAAAATACTTGAAACTCTTTAGACTTGACCAAAATTTTGACAAAAGACTAAATATAGAGAAAAGACTCCTTATCATTATTTACAAATATGAGAAGGGGAAAAAGAAGCATGCATCAGGAAATATTTATTGAAATGAATGATAGAATTTAGAATACCAAAATATTACCATGTTCCCAGAGTGTAATTTTGAAATAATACAATCTTCTGGTGGCTCTTGGGGTCTCCACCTATTGGAGAATAGAACCCTTCACTTGTTGCTACCACTTGCCTTTTCAAATGAAGCTTTTGTAGGCATCTTAGGTGGTGGAATTAGCTCTGCAGGGACCAAATATTGAATCTTTTTATTCAAATCCTTCAAATCTTGATAATCAACTTGTGATAGCACATGGTGAGCTTGTATCTTCACTGTATCTACTTTAAACCCTATCAATACATTCTCCAACCTCCTTGTATGTAGGAATCTTGCAATTACCTCCTAGGCAAGGTCATTTATTTATTGTAAGTCTAAGATTTATTTCTCAGAGAAATATTGTTCTAAAAATTGAATGGTATTCACCACCCATCTGGTAGCACTACCCTATATATCTTTATCCTCCTATAACTTAGGATCTTTCAATTCAATCAAATAATGAAATAATTTACTTACAAAGCTGACCTTTGTATCGAGTTGGTGTTTATTGATTTCCATACTAAATACGAGATCTTGCAATTCACATATATCCTAGGTTCTCCTTAAAAATATCTATATGGGCATGGGAGTAATAGAAAATATATCCTTTTCTGTGAGGGTTCTCAGCCAAATTTGCATTCTCTCAAGTACCAATATGGGTATATCCAGAGCTAATTTGTGGAGAGCATTCTGAGTAGCAAACTGCAAGAGAACTTGTTCCATCTAATTCTTCAACAAGTGTAACTACGATAAACTGACCAACTTCTCTCCTATCTATTCCACAAAGGTCTTTTTGAAGTCCTTTACAATTAGTAGTAGCTTTGTATTATCATCATTGAGCACTTTATTAGCTTTTACTACCTTTTTTAATTCTTTCTCAACTTGTTTGGCCTTTTGACCATCTAATACTGTAGCTTGAGCTTTTAGATATTTTATTTATTTATTTCCATTATCTAGCTCAGTTTTACTCTCTGCCAGACTCTTCGCAAATTTGAACTTTTGCTTTTCCATTTTTCCCAATAAATCTTTATTTTGATTATGTAACTCGATAATTATATTATCTTTAAAGGAGCATTCTTTCTTATATTGATCTATTTTTTTTCTTAAACTCTCAATCTTATTCTCCATTACTTGTAGGCTTTTTCTAACTACCATAGAAGTATTTATAAGCAACCTATATTGATCTATGGTCAGGGAACTTGGCATATTTACATTTACAATTGACATGGGAGCAGTATCTAGTTTTCCTTCTTTGAATAGAAATTGAGCAATTTTTATATCTCCCATTTATGTGACTCTACTCAAAATCCTAGAGTGTTTCTCTGGGAGCACAGGGGGTTTATTTATAAAAGTTTCCCAATCAATGGGCTCTATTACTTGTGTTGAAAAAATTCTTTTAATTTCCTCTTGTAAGGCTATGGAAAAAGGAATTAAAGAATGTTGTTGTTTACTTACTGCTAAAATAGATGTTAGATTTTTTTATAGGGGTTACTATGCCTTTTTAGGATTTAAATATAGTGCTTCAACCTCTCCTTCTTCCTCTTCTAATGGCTTCTTCTTTTGAGGAGTCTTATCCATTGGGTCAAATTCCTTTTTCTTCTTTGTTACTTCATCATCATCATCATCATCTTCACCTGCTCTACCTCTAGCTACTATGGTACCACATGTACCAAGCATATTACCCCTACCTTGTTGGACCTCATCCCCCACTTCTTCCCACATGTGTTGGTATATGATGGTGTATGTGCTCTTGAGCCTTCCAATCCAATCTTCAACATCAAATATCTTTGTTTCCCCCGTAATGGCCTTTGACATCTCTTGACTTATTTTGGGAAATGGATTTTGTGTACTCCTAAGCACCCACTGTTGTGTGGTCTTGGGCTTCTTATTGGGTTTCTTCTCTTATTCCTTTGGGACTTGCTCTACTTGGGCTTGTGCCAAATTTTGAATTCTTATTTTCTTTACCAACTTTTTTGAATTGGATGGTTCTCTAAACTCTATTCTCTTTGTTCCCCTCTTTTATTTCCCTTGAAAATTAGGTGAGAGAGGTTTGACCATTTCTGGCAGTGGGTATTGTGTATATTAGGATTCCCAGTATTTATCATAGTTGAATTCATCAAAGAATTGCTTTTCAACATGATGGATCTTAGTGGTGTATTTAAATCTAAACTTGTTAAAATAATGGATCTTGTTGGACCCCATCCCAACTCATCTCTCAATTGGGCCAACACCTCTAGGTCTAAGGTAAATTCTTGCTATCTGACCTCCTAGTTTTTGTATCTCTTGATATCCTCAAGGGTTAACCATGACTTATTCAAAGTTCAAAATTCCCACTCTGGGGATGCCTCAACCTCACACAATCTAATTTACAAAATACTCCACATGGAACCTTGGCTCATGGGCAAAAGTCAAGCACTTTTTATTTGACTTTATGATATTTGTAATTTTCCCTGGTGGGTCACACATCCAAGAGGCATAGACCATTTCTAACTTAAAATTCTATGTAATAAACTTAGCTATACTATCTTTACAGCCTATTTCTAACAAAGTAAAATTTTCTGTAGTAGCCAATATATTTACAATGGGTTTGAAATTACCCTCGAACCCATATTTAGTCTCTATAGCACACATTTTTCTACCCATTTCTATAGAATACAATTGGGTAGTAACAAATTTGGGTAGGAAAATGGCTTTTTAAAATATCCATACCTTATAATAATAGTTTAGTCCTTGAGCAAATACTAGTCACCTATCTTATTCCCTCCTTGCAACTCCCATATGGTGGTCTGGCATAACTTGTTGGGTGGCTTCTCTATCAGGATTTCCACCATCAATGCATAGAATTTATCCATAAACTCATAGTATGAACCATGTAGCTTGCTTAATATAGGGACCCTTAAACCAATTTGCATAGGTCCTATGGTTAGGGTAGAAGGTTCAACTTGAAGTCTTACTTCCACAAATTTCTCAAGATTTTAATTGACCAGAAGCCACCATAAATAAGAAGAATGTCAAAAATATGATTTCTTAATTTTGAAAATATTTCATCTCATTTAATTTGAAATAAAGGTAGAGAAATTATAGCATACATGTGACTCTATAAGATATTAATCCATTCTCATCATGGATTCGTATGCTTCTATCTAAGTCTTCTTTCCAAGAATGACTAATAATGCTTATAGCACCTTTCTATCTAGGGCCTTCTCAAACAAGGAGATGTCATAGCTTTGTAACAACTTGGTGTCCCTTCTCTCATACCTCTCACCAATCTAGTATAGCATTTCTACATCATTCCCATACAAATCATCCCTCTCACACTTTAAATCAATCTATTTTTTTACATGAAAGGTCCAATCAGCTGGGACTACTAATGCTTGAATAATAGATTTAGGAGAGTAATCTAACACTAGCTTGGGTTTTAACTTAGATTTCCCTTCTTACTATTGATCCTTAAAAACTCTTATTTCATAACCTTGTTGGCTATGTCTAAGTGCAACAACATACAACAACTTAGGATAGGTGAACGATTCATAGGGCACATAATAGATTAGGCCCTGGTCAATCATCATATTTCTTTTAGACTCAGTAAGAGACTTTCCTTTCCTCATCACCTCAAGCTTCAGGTGCTATAATAGGATCCACATGGGATTGTATGCTAGGTATCCATGTAATTAATCATCTCCATTTCCATTCATTTGACTCCAAGAGCATTTTCTAGGTATTCATTTTGAATAGCAATGAGTTCAAAATTTAACCCTTCATGCTCAGCCTTAATTAGTAGCGTAGTCATCATCATGGTGTCTACAATCTTCTTTGTAGTGTGGGATTTACATCAAGAGCTTGAAACCTTACTATGTAAATCTCTACAACTCACTTTCTCCTCATTCAATTTCTTTGTATACTCTAAGCTCAGGTTCTCTCAAAGACTTGTGCTAAAAAATTTGTTAAGTGAGGAATAGAAGGGTAAATGAACATGTTTTATTTGCCTAAGGTTTTTTATCAATGTAATCAATAATGGCAATTAATATCCAAGGAGTGTCGAGGTTTGCACATTGTATGGATTAGTAGATGATAGGTAGGAATGGATTAGTTTAGAGCATGCCAAATTTAAATTGGGAGGTAATGTGTAGAAGTTGGAAGATCCAATGAAATCCTTTCCTTAAATGTTGTCCTTTTGATTGATAGTTGTTAGCAAGCAAGTTGTGATTCCATACCATGCCCAGTTAATTCCTTGCATTACCTACTACCTACCTCATCAGGGAATGTCCTTAGACTAAAGGAATGTATAAACATATATACATACATATATATATATATATATATATATATATTTACTTAAGTATACACACTATACAATTTTCAAATAGATCCTATTCATTGGGATAGGTAGTTCCAAGGATCCAGTGATATCTTGTAGTTTGAACATGTTATTTTGCATCACTTGAGTGATGATATAGAGCCTTCTACATAGGGAGTCAAATTTATGATGTCTCCTCAGATTTTTTCTTTCCTTATCCCATTTGAGGATAATGTCTCCTTTTTCAAACTTTACCCAGATTGACTTCTTCTTGTCAAACCATTTCTTGAGTATCTACTAGTAGTGCTGGAAGGAATCATATGCTTTGTTCTAATCTTCTTTCACCTTGAGGAGATGATTAAAAATAGCTTGTAGTGGTTCAAAGTCATATTTTTCTAGCTCTTGCATAATTTTTAGTGCAGGTAACTCAAGATGAATTGGTAGTAATGTTATTTTACCATATACTAATGCATAAGGGGATGTATTGATAGCTAACTTGATACTATTATGTCTATCCATTATGCATATCTAATTGTGTATGCCACTATCTGGAATTCCCTTAAATTATTCTCTTGATGATCTGGGTTAGGTTCTTATTGGTCAACTTAGCAAACCCATTTCCTTGTAGGTAGTAATTTGAAGATAATAACTAGTAGATCTCATATTCAGCAACAAAGTCTTACATATTAGCTCTGATGAATGTAGGACCATTGTCTGACACAATAGTCTATGAGATACAAAAATGAGAGATTATTCTTTTGATCATTTCCATCACTGACTCTTGATCTACATTTTTGCATGGTATAGCTTTTGAACATCTTGTAAAATAATCAATTGCAATCAAGATAAACTTATGGCCTACTGAGGAATTTGGATTTATAACACCAGTAAAGTCTAGACCCCATTGTTGGAAAGGTTCCTCAACCACCATGGGCTTAAGATGCATAGTATCTTATCTCCTTTTCCCCACAAATCTACTACATTTGTCACACTCTCGGGCTATCTTGAATGAATCCAAAGTATGATAGGCCAGTAGTACTCACTTGTAACACTTTTACTATAGTAGTTGGACCACTGTAATGTCCTCTAAAGAATCCAAAATGAAATTCATGTAATATTCTCTAGGCTTCATCATGAGTCACACATGTTAATAGGGTTTGATCAAAGTTTTTCCTATAAATATGGTCATCTATCATCACAAAATTTAAAGCTTGGAGATTGAATCTCCTTATTTGAAATTTATCTAGAGATTTAGGACATTTATCCATATAAAAATAAAAAATAATTTATTTTATCCAATCACTTACATACATATAGACAATACCAAGACTATTGACAATACCCAGAACTCTTTAGATGACCAAAATTTTGATGAAAGACTAATTATAGAGAAAAAACTCCTTATCATTAGTTACAAATATGAAAAGGGAAAAAAGAAGCGAGAGTTAGGAAAGATTTATTGAAATGAATGAAATAATTTAGAATAAAATAATATTACCCTATTCCCATAATGTAATTCTAAAATAATACAGATGCTACTGTCTCCATAACATTGATAATGTCAATTTGTACTAATGGACACACTATGTTGAGTGTTCCCTTTTACAAACACTTGTTAAGGAGTGCAAACTTAAATTGATACTTTTCAAAATACCAATCTATTTGCATTCTATATTCTTTTAACCGAATCTCAATTGGATCTTACTGAACTAAAACTTTTCTTATGCTCTCCTGACCAATTGGATTTATAGAGCAAGAACCATCATCTTCATTATTATTTTCATACCACTGGCAGCCTTCAAGTAGTATGGCACACTACTGATGGTGAGAGTCCTAATCACATTTTTCCTAAAATTTCTCAATTCCATATGCAATCTCTATATCTAAAGCATGCTAATGAATCTCATATTTCCCTTGAGCAATGAGGTCCAAAATTGTAACCTTTAATGCATTACAAGAATTTATAGAATGACCTTTTCTTTGATGATAAGTACAATAAGCATCAAGTATTCTAATAGGAACATTATCATCTTCTACTTTTTTTTCTAATGGCTGCAATAAAATGTTTTTATCATATATCTCATAATTAGCTTTGGCTGATGTCCACTAAACATCTCAAATTTGGGGGCCTCTTGATTGGGTAGTTGGAAACAATTGTGGGCATTGTGTTTAGGTTTTTCTATAATTTTGGCATCCTATGTTTTCAAAGTTTCCTGAGATATTATTTTTCTCCAACATTATTTTGGTTTTGATTGTTGAGATGGAATTTGAATTTGAGGTTTAGGTTGTAGTTTAGGTTGTGGTGGAAGTTTAAGTTTAGGTTGAGGTTTTTAACTATGTTGTTAATCTTGTATGTCCTCTTTCTCAAACTTTTGCATACAATATTTCCTTGCATATGGATCTTCTAACAATGTATACAATTCTTTCCTTAAAAATGTATGATATTTTTCTTTCAAGTCAAGATCATTATAGATGCCTAACATTAAAGAATGATTGGCTAACATATGCTCTTTAATTTTCTTAAGTTTATCTTGAGGTGTCAAATTTTCAAATGCAATATCATACATTTCATATTTATCCATAGCTTCAAGGTTTAAATATGTATCATAATCAAATTTAGCCATATAATTAGCATCATCACTATCGTTATCCTACACTTGATTTTCTATATCATTTGCATTAGTAAAGCATGAACTTCGTAAACTTATTTCATCATAAGATTTTTTTATTGTTATTCTTCATAATTTCCATATCTTTAAACATTTATTATTTAGGAGGTGTAAATAAACCACTTATCATATTTCAATATTTAAAAAACCACATGTAGTTGTAGTATCCATGCTAAAATGCAAGATTTAGAGCTTTGCACAAAATTTTAATAAATATGACAAAATGAGCACTTTTACACCATGCAAGATTAAAAACAAGTTGCTCACATGTATATCTATAATGTGAGACAAGTTTTATGATGCTAGAAATTTATAAATTCAAGATAATAACCTTCAAAATTCAATTTTTTATGCAAAAATGTTTTATTTGAAATTCTCAAGAAATCTTGATAAAAATGCATGCAATAAGCTCAAATTAATCTCAAAAGTTGCCTACTATGATAACTTATGGTTTTGGAAAGTTTTTATCATGAAAAAAGTCACCAAATAGTTACAAAATATTTTCAAAATTTATGATTTTTCAATGTGATATTTTTTGCAAAAAAATTCTTAAAATTGATCAAAATATGCAAATATAGACCTAAAAAAGTCATACAAATATTTCAATTAAATTTATCTATGGTTTGGACGAAATTTTCTAATTCTAGATCTTATCAATTTGAAGAAAATGACCTTCAAAAGCTGGGTTTTTCTATAGTGATATTTTTTGAGAGTTTTTTTCAAAGTAATAAAATTTTCTAAATTTGGGGAACATTAATTTAACCAAAAATAAAACAAAACCAAGGGTTTATAATGCAAGAGTCCATAGAAAAAATGATGTCCTAAAATAAAAATTCTAAGGTTTGTAGGATTAGTCCAATATGTAGAATCTAAATTATGATTTACTACAATAAATACAATAAACATAAATCTATAATATATGGTACAAATCACTTATCTAGGTTGTATGAATAAAATTAAGAAAGTGTGCACTTGATATTAGAAGAAAGAAATCCTCAAGATATAACATGATTATGCAGAGGATTAGATTAGATTTGGGATAAATATGTAATAATATTCAAATAACATGGATCAATGCTTAATGCCCTCCAAATATGTAGTCCTGGATCACAAAGAAGCACAACACAGATGTTTCGAACAATTTAGAGTTATGACATCAGCACCTTAAAATGTGTAGAGTTAGGATGCACACAAAAGATAAAAAGTAGATCAAGTTCAAAGCATAATAGATTCTTAAAAAGGTGACATCTAGAGACACTATAAATGTAGTAGCTGGTGTATGGAAAACCACCTATCAAAGAGATCCGATATGGTTGGTTTATTATGTTGTATGGAAAACTCCTTTTATACCTACAAGGAAAAAAGAAAGTGAGAACTGAATTTGGAATAATAATAATCATTTCAATAGAATTATAGAATAACATGCAATATTAATGATATTATCAATACAATTCTATATATAAATATGATTAAAACATATTAGCCTTAATTTGCATATGTTTAGCATTTAATTAGCACATTAGTCTTGATATTATAGATATTTGTATGATTTAAAGAATATATACCATAGATACTTAAAATATGATTTATTAATAAATAATAAATCATTTTTAGTCATCTACAATTGGAGTGGATAAGAAGTGTTAAGACATTTTGAGATGAGTCATCAATCTAACTATACTTCTAACTTGTAGTTAAAAAGCCCAACCAACTAGGAAGTTAGTCAACCCAAAGAATTGGATTTTTCTATAAATAAAAGAGAAAAACCTTAATAAACTCTCCTACCCATTCTTCTAATATTTACAGAAAAGTGCTACTAAAATCTACCTACATCCATCAATCTTTGTGAGCTTATGTTATGTTTATGTCATGGAAACTAACCTTGTTAAATATATTCTATGTTTATTTTTAGTGTTCTTGTTTGTTTGATAATTTATAAGTTTAGCTTTTAACTAGTTTCTAAACTAGTCATCTTCCTTCAATTTATTTGGCTATGTCATATTGTTTGTTTACTGCATTCTTTTACTATATATGACTCTATATAAAGAAAAATCATCCT
>Ga0115851_101516_pt1 | contig 12320 bp, 12 predicted proteins | sample InSIn2gowninarea_FD_83865 | JGI IMG/M metagenome (GOLD analysis project Ga0115851, IMG submission 83865)
CTATGCAATGTTCCTGCCACTTTCCAGAGAGCAGTACTAAGCATATTTACTGAGTTAGTTCATGATTCAGTAGAGATCTATATGGATGACTTTACCCCTTATGGGTCCAACTTCCAAGAACCATTGACTAACCTGGGAAAAGTTTTAACCAAGTGTATTGAGATGAACCTGTCCCTCAATCCTGAAAAATGTGAATTCCTAATGACTGAAGGGACCGTGCTAGGTCATACAATCTCTCAGCAAGGATTACAGGTGGATCCTAACAAAATTGCTATCATCCAAAACGTTCCACCTCCTCAGAAGGTAAGAGATGTTCAGAACTTTCTAGGCTTAGCAGGATACTATAGAAGATTCATCAAAGATTTTAGTAAGCTAGCCTCTCCATTGTTTGGTCTTTTTGGGAAAGATGTTGAGTTTAAATGGACTGACAACTTCCAAGAGGATCTGGATGAGTTGAAAGATAAGCTGGTAACTGCCCCATTCCTGAGAAGTTCAAACCAGGCCCTACCTTTCCACATCGACACTGATGCCTTGAACAAAGCCATAGGGGCAACCTTAGGACAAGTTGAAGAGAAGCTACCATATGCCATATACTTTGTCAGCAAAAACCTGTCCAAAGTAGAATTAAACTATACTGTGACTGAGAAAGAGCTCCTAGTTGTAGTCCATTCCCTAAACAAGTTCAGACACTACATCACTGGCTATCAAACATTTGTACACACTGATCATGCTGCGATAAGGTATTTGATGAATAAACCTGATGTGAATGCTCATATCATTAGATGGTTACTTTTATTACAACAATTTGACTTAACCATAGTTGACAAGCTAGGAAAGGAAAATGTCGTTGTTGATTTTCTGTCTAGATTAGATTTGCCTGCAGGTGAAGAAGGGATGGTGGATGACCGTATGCTAGATGAACACCTGGTTGCTATTTTAGTACTCTCTCCATGGTTTGCTGATATAGAAAACTACTTGGTCCCAGCAAAGTTCCCTCCACACATATCCTCGAAAGAGAAGAGCAGAATTGTGAGGAAAAGTGCCCCCTTTACTTGGATTGGGGGCAACTTGTTCAAACTCGGCCCAGATCAGATCCTAAGGCGTTGTGTTAGGGAGGAGGAAGTTTTTGACATTCTCCTAACCTGTCACGATGGACCCTGTGGAGGCCACTTTGCAGCAAAAAGGACTGCCTTCAAAATTCTACAGGCAGGGTACTATCGGCCCACTCTTCATCAAGATGTCAGAAGATGCATCAGCCAATGTGACCGATGTCAAAGGATGGGGAAACCGACTCTGAGGGATGAAATTCCCCTCCAACCTCAAGTGACTTTCAAGCCATTTGAGAAGTGGGGCATGGATTTTGTGGGTCCTATCAACCCTCCTTCAAAGCAAAAGTCTTACATCATTGTGTGCAAAGACTACCTGACAAAGTGGGCAGAAACAAAGGCAATCAAGGCAGCGACAGAAGAAAAAGTGGCTGAGTTTTTAAGGGAAAATATCTTCTACAAGTTTGGCTACCCAAGAGAATTAGTCACAGATCAAGGAAGTCAGTTCACCTCTAACCTGATTGAAGACCTGCTCGCTCATCACAAGATCAAGCACAGAACTTCCACCCCTTATCATCCGCAAGCAAATGGGCAGGTGGAAGTCACTAATAGGGCTTTAGAAGAAATTTTGACTAAGGTGGTGAGCAACAACAGAAAGGATTGGGAAGATCGCTTGGTTGAGGCCACCTGAGCCTACAACACCACTTTGAAAACCACAACAGCTTTCACACCTTATGAGTTGGTCTACGGAAGAAGGCTTTGCTGTCCATAGAGTTCGAGTACAACACATTAAGGTTGGCAGCTCAGCTGTACCTGGATGTTAGCCATGCACAACAGGAAAGGTTACTACAGCTGAATGGATTAGATGAATAGAGAATGCAGGCCCTCATCCACTCAAAAGTAGTTCAACTCCAGAGAAATATATGGCATGACCGACACCTTAACACAAAGTAATTTCAGCCAGGAGATTGGGCGCTATTATATGACTCAAGATACAAGGATTTCAAAGGGAAGCTGAGAACAAGGTGGCTGGGACCATATACAGTGGAGAAATTCAACGACAATGGTTCAATCCTTATTAGAACCATTGATGAAGAAGCCATCCCCATGCTCATCAACGGGCATTGATTGAAAATCTACCGAAAGCCCCTTTCCAAGGAGGAGTTCATTGAAACTCTAGATAAATCAGTGCTAGTAGTGGAGCAAGGCCCTGTCTCTACTCCACCCACACCTTGATCATCAAAAAAGCAAAAAAAAGAATAAAAAGATCGTTGGGTGAAAACCTCTTAGAGGTGCTCGAGGTAGACAGTGAGAGTGAAAATATCCTGGAGGCACCCCAGCTGTCTCACCAAAAAAAAGGAAAGGAAATAGGCCTAATTTCTGTTGAATAATTGCAGGGTGCAGGGAAGACATTGCAGGTTAGGAGGGTTGCACAAAATAAGGACAGAGGTCAGCAATAGGCTGCAAGCATCCCTCATGGACACTTCCTCCATGACAACCCCACTTTCCTAGGATTTGATCACATTCAGGCTACGATTTCACCTTCTACAGGAAGTTCTGGATCTTCTACAGGAAGTTCTAGATCTTCTACAGGAAGTTCTATATCTTCTACAGGAAGATCCTGTAGAACCTCCAGACAGGAAAAATTGATTGTGGAAGGGAATCTGAAGGTTGGAATCGGCCTGCTAGGCCTGCAACCACCCCTGTTTATGTCCATCACCATACATCACCCTGTTTCATCTCTTTACACCTCCATTGCACCCATTCTGTTATTTATTCCTGCATAGTCACACAAAAAAGAAAACCATTGTTTTCCTCATATTGCCAGCAAGAACTTTGAGTGGAAAATCTAGCAGTGGTGTTTCACTCTCCCTACCTGTCAATCTCCATCTGGACTCCTCATCATTTGAATCCCTCATTGGCAGTATAGCCCTACTCATTTAGCTTGCATCCCAGGAGGAGAAGCAGCCACAGGACATCCTACAGGAATCCTGTAGCAGCTGATCCCTCTGGAAGACATACGACATACTTTGGAGATGAGGACAATTGAAAAATAGCAAAGGAGACATGCAAAGAGCTCATCTTGAACATGAAAACATCATCAGCAGCCAAAACCAAGCAAGACCTGAGCATGCAGCAACAACAACCAATGGAATGGACTCTGAAACACATGCATGTAGCATCAACGAATGAAAGAATGGGTTCCAAAACCTGTTCAGGAAGTAGCAACAAACGAAGCAATGGTTCCAAGACCCGAAGTCTGCACAACGCGACTGTGACCATGCAGGTAAGTGCCTAAAGTCATTCGTCAATTGCGTAAACTATATTTTAAAATCTGCATGCCTATGGAAATGGTTTGGATAGAATGGGATCGGTGGCCAGTCAATTGGCCACCCTCAGCCAGTTACATAGCCTCATGGGATTAGAACAAGCTCAGTTACATTCAAAATTGCCAACAAGACGTGCAGCCAACATGTGTGGAGTGTCCATTCAGGGAGAAATCGTCGGGATTGGCAGTGGTGGTGGCGATTAACGGCAGAGGGAAGGTGATGGCGGCCAGAAACATGTAGAGAAATTATGGCTATGACATTGCATCAATGGTTCGGTCCAGCCACCTCATCCCCTCACCACAAATTACGCTGCAGTTAAAAGATGCTCGGCTGAAACTCACACCACCCTCTGTTCATTTGCACTGGAAATGTCCTCGATTGAAGTACATGTCATCCGCTTCCAAAAATTGTTAACTAGTCGTCCACCACCAATTTTTCTACCTGTTCTTGAGAATATCCTACGTATCGGGGTTGCTCAGAGGCATAGAGACACTGTACAGGAACTGGGGAGTCTTCTATAGGAAGGGTTCTACAGGAAAGCCTGCACAGCTTTCCGAAAAAGAGAAGCCTGGGATTTCTCTTCATCGAATTTGGAGCTGAGAAATGAAATTCTTCCTTTCATAAACAGGCAGCCAAGTTTTGGGCAACAACAGTGTTGAAAACCAGGGAATATAGCTGCTAATTAATATTGATACCTGAGAAATCCCTTCTTGAGTTCAGGGGAAAAACCATAAACAACATTCCTTTTTCTGATAAAAGCAAAAAGAAAAAAGAGCACTCTCACCATGCCAGGGGGATTCATGAGGAAAGAACCCTCGGACACCAACAAACTACACGAGCATCCTGAGGTGGTGGACCTTTTCACCCGAGCCAATTGGATGTCATTTTTTTGACAAAATTCGGGGTCATGACGAGGAGATAACAGAGGAATTTTTGCTATCCCTGAGACTTCAATCAAAGACACAGGCCACAGTAAGTTTTAGGGGTTTGACACTAGAACTTACCCATGAGCTCATTAGTCATGTTACTGGTCTGCCATTAGGGCTCCCTTGGAACAAAGAAGAGAGGTCATTGGGCCAAGTTGCCAAGAAGACATTCTTCCTACTCGAGGAACATCCTATAGAAGACAAAAACAGTGTTAGGAGAACCAGCTTGCCTCCTCTCTAGAGTGAGGTCAATTTCCAAATTATGAAGTACATTACATGTGAGGGGAGGTTTAGCATTGTCTATGGATATCATTTCAGGTTACTGTGTGAACTAAGGCATCGGATTGATTCACCTCCAACCCAGAAGCTGAGCATTCCCTATTTTCTTCTCCAATCACTAATTGAATGTGGTACAAAATCGAATGAAGGGATCCCAGATCAGCTGGCCCATCATGGGCTCATCAAGCTATTAGTGGAAGATGCCCTACACACCTACACTATCCCCATATCTTGGGAAATCTTCTAAGACATGTCCTAGGATGACAATATTAGAATTCTAGCCAAAGACATCACCTCATCCAACAGTGAGGAAGGAGAACACACTGAAGAAGGTAAGAAAACCAATGGTGAAGGAACACAGGACATTCAAGCACAACAAGGACAGAAGAAAAAGTGGGAGAGGCCCAGATTGCTGAGCCTAAAACAAAGGAAGAAACAATAGCACAAACACCAAGGGAAAAGAGAATGTAGAGAAGGTAGAAAAACCCCAAATGAAGGTTATCACAGCCAAAGTAGACACACAGAAACAAAAGGTAAAGATAGATCCTGAAATGGCCGCAATACAAACAAAAACAGTTGACACAGGGACTTCTACAAGAAGCATGGAAAAATAACAGCAAAGGGGGAAATCACCTGAAATATTGGCAAGGGAGGTAGTAGCTATGCTTGCCACCTTAAGAACACCTCCAAAACAAAAAGGGAAGAGAAAGAGGCAAACCTCCATGTACTTTAAAGCAAGAAGGAGCACACAGATCAAAGTAGGCAGACCCCAGTTGCAGTCAAAGGAGCCAATTGTCATTGAGGGCACAACACCTAAACCAAAAGAAGGGTCTCCTTCAAAGATATCCGTCACCTATGAATGAGGAAGCCCAAAAACCTCCACCTGGAGAGAGAGAATAAAGACAATGGACTCAAAGACAACTCTATAGAAAGCTGAGAAATCTCTATAGGGAACTCGGGCTAAGCTAAAAGAGACCGAGAAATTGGAGGAAAAGGCAGCCAAACAATCACAGGAAGAATAAAAAACAGAGGAAATATTGGAACCAAGCCCTCAGCCCAGCTTGGGCTCATACTATAACCTGTTAGAAGCTGGAAAAATAATTCCCCAGAAATTGGCAATGCCAGTCTTCTTTGCACTGGAAGAAGAAAGAATTAGGACTCACACTTGGATGAGGATTGCCAAGTCCAAGGGTCTGGCAGACATACACCACCTAGAAGAAAAACTCAAGGAGTCAAGGGGAGAATTGGCCATGGTGAAGAATGTGGAAAGTAGTCAAAGGGCCAAACTACAAGAAGAGAATGAGCTGATAAAACAATAGCTACGACTACAGGGAATTCATAAGGAAGACAGGCCCTCCATTCTAGGAGAACAACAACAATAGGAAAAGCCTCCAGCAGACAAAGAAACCTCTGATGAACAATAGAGAGTGGAAAGGTTGTGACCCGAGGTTGAAGTGCTAACAAGACAGCTACAGGAGAAGGAGTCACAAGCAGCAGAGGAAATACAGTCTCTAAAGCAATAGGTACAAGAAAAGGAAGCCCAACTGGCCTACATGGCTAGCTAGGCAGTAGAGGCCTTGCAGTGTAGGCAACCTTCCAAGTCATATGCCTTATATCTTAAAGATCAATGGTTGAAGTTCCATATTAACACCTTGGCCCAAAGGGGCACCATTCCATTTCAAAATTACCATCAATTCATGACTTTGTGTGACAGCAGCTCAGCAAAAGATAAGGCCAAGTTATCTGAATTCTATTTACACAAATTGGCCCTTCCAAACATGACTCTTTGGGACCCCAATGCTACATTGGGAGATGTGAAACTTATGGCCATGGCCTCTTGGTTAAATCATGAGGAAAAGAGAGCAGCAGAGATTCAGGATATTATGAACAGGGAGCTAAGTGAACTACTCATGATCAGGGTATAACCAAAGGATACATTAGCTTTAATATATGCCCATCAACACCTGGCCAACAACCCTCAGGTTTTACCAGATTACATTGAATGACAAGCTCAAGCCATTGCTCACTTTGAGGACATGGAAAGATTGTTTGGGGATAACTGCATTCATGCTTGCACAAGGAGGTGGAACACACTGCCCCACAGTTTGAAGATAATAGAATACCACTCCCCAACCAGGATGAGGGAGGCCTTGGCAAGGGTACCCCTCTATAAATAGTCAATGCAAAATCTGCAGGCCAACTGGATCAGCCTAAATTTCAGTCCTCCCTTGCTTTTAGGATTGCTAGAAGGAGTCAAAGAAGAAGAAGAACACATGCAGTGGGAGGAAGTAGAAAGAAAAACAGGATTTAATAACCGAGAATAAGACATCACCTTGGAGGCCTGGGATGTGAGAGAGGCAGCCAAAACAATCAAAGATGATGAGCTAGATTACTTGCTCAGAGGATGAGCAACCCATTTAGCAAGGGGGTGATGATGAGACCCAAAAATGGGTAACTTATTGGGCTCATTTTTCCCATTGTTCACCATTAATCCACCATTCTTCATAGTTTATGTATGTTTTTGAAGTATGTTTATGTTAATTGAATGAATGATAATAGTCACTTGACCATGAAGGCTAATATATGTTTGTTGTAGATTTTTGGACAACTTTTGGACCAAGGTCAAGCATTTATGGGCCATTTGACAGCCAAATAGGAGGGAACAAGGCTAAGGATTCATAGGAAGGTTGTCTCCTGCACTAAATGGCTCCTTCCTTGAGTTCTCCACCATCAACTCGGAGTTCAGTAGCCCACCAAAGTTGATTTCCAAGGGCAGCCGAGCAACTTTTGTAAAGTGGATGAGTACTTGCAGTTTTGAGCAGCCAAGCCCCTTGAATTAAGGAGGACTACTGGAGGTCCTCATAGTGCATAAGTAGGAAGTCTTCTAGCCTTTGTAGGCTACTTTTTGAATATTTGTATTTGGCACTATTGTGTTTTTGTTTCTCAGCCCATTTTGGAGCTTCTGCTGTAACACATTTTGGACATGGTTGTTCTTTAAGTAATGGAAACCAGTTTCATGTTGCATCAGTTCTGAGCTTCTTTTTAGGATCCTGTAGCTTTTGGGGTTGGGCCCAACCCAAGCGCTAGGGCCTCCTTTGTGTACTGTTATATGTTTTTTTTGCTGTCTTCATAAAATAACTTCTACTAGTAGATTAGAATCTTGCTTGGTTATCTAGGTCATTTTTGATGATTGAAAGAGATTTTCATGGTTCGTAGTGATTTGATAGGTTGAAAATAGAAAAGATCTTCGAAAAAGGCCATCAAGCAACCTTGGATCTCACCTCTCCCTCCTTGGGACCATGAGTTGAGACCCAAGTGTCCTTGCTGCCACAAAACACTATTTTTGCTTCTTCATGCAATTGTTAGTGTTAGTTTCTCAGTTGCAAAAGTTGATACTAGATTTGATTACATGCGTAGATCCATTCTTGTGTGGTTTTCATAAGTTATTTTACATAATTTTCTACCAACGAATTTTTGTTCATCATGGGTGCTGGTTCCTAGGTCAAATTAGGTTAGAATAGCTAGGTATTTGGTTTGCATGGTCTTTGTTTGGTTAGTTTCAAGAAGTAGTGTGTAGAACACCTGTGATACCTCCTTGCCTACCCTTCCGCTATCAGTACAACCTGTTCCATCCCCTAACTTAGATTCTTGCCCTTCGTTTGTCACATTTTCTCACTTTGACCTAATTTCCATATTTTTGTGCAACATTGCTCTATCCATCCTTGAACAAATCCAACCATTCTCATGACTTCTCAGCTTCATTTACTAGGTTCTAAACCTCTTCACACCCTCATCCAACCTCCATCTCCACTTCTCCACCTTTCTTCCACCTTCAACCCTCCAAAATCTCCTTTCGGAACATCCTGTAGAACTCCTACAAACTTCCTGTAGAAGATCACAAGAGTGGTTTTTCGAGATCCAATCATGGTCAAACTCTTCGGAAGGATGTTAGGGACCCCTTAGGCCCTCTTCTCACCTTCCCAACCTCTTGCAAGCGCCCTCACCATTTCCTTCCATCAATCAACCTCTGCACAGTCAAAACAGTTAAGCACATGCATAATAATTCTACAAGATTACTCAGAAATACAAAAAGACATTCCTTTTTAGATTTCACTGCAAGAGTAGCTTAGTCACATGCATTATACATTTCTAGAAGTCAATGACATCCATTTCCACTGCTTTCATCTCTTTTCTTGCACCAGTAGGGTTAGTCTGTAAACCTAGGGCTTGCTAGGGTTTGCATTCCTTTTCCACTTTTAGCTTCTTTCTACAAGTAGACTGGCTTCCTTTGAGTTAGCTTTCATCCATCACTGTTAAAAGCTTATTCTAAGAGCTCATAGAATTTGGCTTAAGCTCCTAGCAGACTTGTGCCAGATGATCTAGTGACAGCTTGCGGCAAGAGCTAGTACTTGTGCATATAACACCATCGCTTCTAAGTTTGTAACGAACTACCAAGTTGATAAAAGTAAAGAAGGGAGTCCCAGGAGTTGCAGCATTATTGTTGCAATACTAGTGCCCACCAGCTAGTAGGAAAAATAACTGACATAATGATGGGAAAAATTTCCATACAAAAATATGTAGATCCAAGAAGTCCAATTGTAAAAACACATATCAATGGAGTTGAAATTCCAAATACACTGATTGATTTAGGAGTAGAAATAAATATCATGTGCAAATGAACCATGGAGCAGCTCAAAATTCCCAATCTTTTTTATACATCTAAATCACTGCAATTAGCAGATAGATCTATAAACAAACCAGATGGTGTGTTAGAAGATATTTTATTATCCTTAGACTCTTGGGAGTACCCTATTGATTTTATGATCCTAACCCCAAAGAACAATCTAGGAGCACATCCACTTATATTAGGAAGACCTTGACTAGCTACAGCTGATGCTTTCACTAGCTGTAGATCTGGTGATATGTATATCTCTGATGGTAATTCAACTAGGAAATTAACTATATATACTCCAGCATGAAAACTCACAGAGATAGACGACAAAGAATGGATTGATGATGAGAATGATATTCAGCCTCTCTTCACTATTTCAACCATTAGTGAAGATAGTCAAATCTTAAATACAATGGAAAATTTTGAATCATCTCCAGAATATGAACATGATCAATTTCAAGAAAAATCCAATATTGAATATTTGTTATCTAGGCAAATGTCTCTTTATTCTATGGAAGAATTTTGGTAGCTCTACAGTTGAAGTGTTTCCAAGGAAAACATTGAACATAAACAATAACTTGGAAAAAATACAAGAAGAAAAGCTAATCAAAACTTTACAACAACATTCTTCTGCATATGCATGGGAATACACTGACATGAAAGTAATTAGTCCTAATACTTCTATACATCACATCTACATAAAGGAAAATTTTAAACCTATCAGACAACCTCAAAGAAGGATGAATCCAAATCTTAGAGAAATTGTGAAAGAGGAGTTGCAAAAATTGTTGAATGTAAACTTCATTTACCCAATTTCAGACAACCATTTGGTTTCTCCTCTAGTGATTGTGCCTAAAAATAATGGTAAATGGAGGGTATATATTGATTATCAAGAATTGAATAAAGCTACCCTGAAAGATCATTTTCCTTTGCCCATTATAGATCAAGTGTTAAATACATTAGCAGGTAAGAAGTATTTCTCATTTTTGGATGCTTTTAGTGGTTACAATCAAATTCAAATAGCACCTAAAGATCAAGATAAAACTACATTCACCTGCCCATTGGGAACTTATGCCTACCAGGTACTCCCTCTTGGATTGTGAAATGCACCTGCAACATTCCAAAGAGCAGTACTAGGAATTTTTTCTGATCTAATACATGATTGTGTAGAGGTGTATATGGATAACTTTACAGTTTATGGAAATACATTTGAAGAAGCTTTAGAAATTTGGGAAGTGTTCTTAAAAGATGTAAGGAAGCAAACCTTTCAGTAATCCATGAAAAATGTTTGATGATGTTTACAGAAGGATTATTTTAGGACATCACATTTCACGAGATGGAATTAAGGTTGATAAATATAAAGTTGAAGTCATCTCTAAATTATCAATTCCAAGTTGTCAAAAGGATGTTATAAGTTTTCTAGGATTCACAAGATACTATAGAAGGTCTATAGAAAATTTCACTAAACTAGCATCCCCACTCTTCAAATTACTCACCAAAGATTGTTAATTCAATTGGAATCCTGATTTCTAGTTAGAATTTAAGACTTTAAAAGAAAAAAATTCCGAGGCACCCATCTTAAGAGGTCTAAATTGGAAACTACCTTTTCACATTTCAACAGATGCTTCAGATACAGCTCTGGGAGTTTTATTATGAAAAAAGTATTTGATTCCCTATGCCATCTATTAAACAAGCAAGAATTTGACTCCCACTGAGTTAAATTACAATGTAACTAAAAAGGAATTCTTAGTTTTTGTTGATGGTATCAACAAGTTCAGACATTACATAACAGGCTATGAAACCTTTTTTCATACAAATCACTCTGCAATTAGGTACTTAATGAATAAACCTATTGCTAAGGGCTGACTTACAAGATGGTTATTACTCCTGCAAGAATTCAACATCATTGTTCTAGATAGGCCTGGAAAACAAAACACAGTTGTTGATTTCTTGTCTAGAATTCAAAATATCAAAGATGACACTCTTGTTGAAGATAAATTCCCTGATGAATATATTTTTTCAGTAACTACTCAAACCCCTTGGTTTGAAAATATTGATATTTACTTAGTCACAAGAAAATCACCTTCACAATTGTTTCCTAAGGAGAAAAGTAAAATCATTCAAACAAGTGCAACTTACTCATGGATTACTAATGAATCGTATAAAATAGGTCCAGATCTCATGATGGGAAGATGTGTTCGAGAAGATGAAATACCTAAAATTCTTAAGGCATGTGATGATGAACCTTGTGGTGGGCACTTTACTGACAAGAGGACATCCTATAAAATCCTTCATTAAGGATATTATTGGCCCTCCATCTTTAGAGATGCCAAAGAATATGTCAAAAGTTGTGATAGCTACCAAATGGTAGGTGTTGGCTTATATGCGCCTAACCCAGGTTCAGAAGAATTAAGTAGCTAAACAAATCCCCCAGCTATTGGCCCTTTCGACAACAGTCCGTAGAGCGCGGACTGAGGTATCACCTGAGGTAGTAGGGGAGGGTGATGGAACCAGGTTTCCGAACCCTTGGGATGTTTAGATGTGGTCTGGAGGGTTTGCGCACTATTTTGCAGCCTCACACTCCTTTTCTTCCGCATAGATCCAGACCTAGGCTAATTCATAATATTAATTACTTGATGAGGTATTATAATTCAGATCTACTTAGCAGGGTCTTTAAGCAAAGTTTATTAGATTTAAGCAATTCATGTATTCAGAATATACTCAGATTCACTTATATTCATAACCTAAGCATATGCGCATAGATCAAACAGTTATATTAACCATGCAAAAAGCTAGATCTGTGATAATTTAGCTTTAACACAGAATTACAGAAGCAACTTATATTTATTTCCACTTTATTACCAATACATTTATATCTTCCCTCTGCACTCAGCTGCAAGGGTCTGCACACACAGTTGCGGACTCTTCCAGGGCTCTATGCACACAGCTACAGAGCCTCTATCCACTACCCAATACCCTCGACTCGGACTTACAAATGCTTTTAGATTGTCCTTCTCAAAAACCCATTACATTTCAGATCCAAGATCATATCAAAGAAAAACTTCTT
>Ga0115851_101517_pt1 | contig 12317 bp, 7 predicted proteins | sample InSIn2gowninarea_FD_83865 | JGI IMG/M metagenome (GOLD analysis project Ga0115851, IMG submission 83865)
TGCCATTGTTGGGGAGTGAAGTGAAAAATATTTTTTTCCTTGGGAATTGACAAATGATTAAGCTTATGACCTAGTGGTGAATAGGAACATAGTGGCATGCACATGATAATTTTCAAATATATATTCTTTTAAGTTGCACATACCAATTCCTTAATTTATTTGTATGTTTTGTATCATTTGAATGGTTGCTTCTTGGGTAGTTGCACAATTTTCTCCTCTTAATTTTTCTAATATACCTATTTATCCTAATGTCATGCGTGACATAGACATATGGGATACATATCTTCCTTGATTTCGATAGGATAGTGATGAAAACCCTGCTCAACATTTGATTATTAATTTTTCTACGTGGTTCATGGACCCCAGAGATTGGTGACCACTACATCCACAAAATTTCTGTACCAGGAAGATCCACCCGAAGGGATCACTTCTTGTCATCTCAACCATAGATCTTGACCCTGAGGGTGTCAAGAGAATTTAACCTACGACCTCTAAATAGCCAAGGTGCTTTAATGAAAGGGACTCGACCAATTCAGGTAACACTTGTAGCTAACATTAGATTAGTTTTAATGGTTGCATTCATAAAGTTAGGATTCGTTGTGAAGACATCCTTATGAAATTATTCATGATATCTTTGGAAGCAGATACTAGAAAATGATGCAAGATTTTTCCTCCTGCCAGCATCTATTCCTTAAGAGATTTTTATTTTATCTTACATACATATTATAAAAGGATCTATTCTACCAAATTACTCCTTGAATATTGTTGCAATTTGAATGAACATTGTGATATTATTGATTTAAGGTTTCAATAAAGTAAATATGTAGTGATGAAGAATAAAAAAATAATAAGTTTGTAGAATAAATCCGAACTCAATGACTTTAAGGAAACATTCTTATCCTCTCTTTTTTTGCAAACTGAATGTTTCACTAAATAGGGCACAATAATATCTAGATTTGATTACCAAGAAAACTCTTCTATTCTAATAGACTGTCAAGAATTATATATATGTCCTCAATAATCTCGCAATATAATGACTAATTTTGAATTTTGTTTTATCTCTACTCCATTTTCCTAATCACAATAGCATTGATAATTGTGAAGCAAGTGAGTTTAAAGAATAAATTTCATCCAAGAAACTCGATTAGGAAAAATCAATGTTATAAATTCATGAACATGCACATCAGAAATCAAGTGATGAAAACCCTTTTCAAACAAGTGGTTCATTCTTTCAATCATCTTATACAAAAGAAATGGTATGTGATTATGTATTTAATATTTAAGATTATGTTTCATTTCAACTTCATGAATATTATTCTAAACCACCAATATATGATGAATATGAAGATGAACAATGTACTGGTTGTTACAATCCTAAAATGGATGATAGTTCATTTACAAGTTCCAATTCACAATTGTATCCCTTTTATACTTATAAGTGTAATGAACATGAGCATGAAACAAATGTAACGCTCTTTGATTTTCCTACTCATGAGCCTATCTATGACAGTTATGCAGAGGATGATGAATCTAATAGTCTCCATTTTTCCTTTTCTTATGACAACCATAATGTGTAAGGAAATCAATATGTGGAAGGTTCTTTAAAGATTTGTAACCATAAATTATTTAAAGAATATAAAACTCATGTAAGTGAATCTTGCTCATATTTTTTTAAAAACTATATTAGTCCCTTTCTGAAACCAAATTAAATTTTGTATACTTTCTCAAATTTTTTGGATAGTAAATTTCAAGATATTGATAAAGACAATGTCATTAATAATAAATAATTTTCAAGCTATGCTAGTAAATGGAACTGTAAATGACCTATCTCATATCTCTATATCAAATGATGTTCCCTTTGTTACTTTGTCATTTATAGATAATATCTTTAATAACACCATACAAGTTATGAATGCATGCAAAAAGACAATTATTAAAACTAATTTTGAAGAAGGATGAATGCCAATTTATATCCTAAATCAACTCATTAAAATGTTTAAAGGATAGTCGAAGTTCACACCCTTCAAAATGTTCTTAAAGTGTCTTTTGGAAAGGCATGCATCTTTCATATTTATCTTATTTACATTCTATTTTATATCACAAATCAACCCATTCAAGTGTTAGAAGGGATAGTTGAAGTTCACATTCTTGAATTCTTTCTTAGAGTGTCTTTTGGAGAGGCATGCATTTTTCATATTTTGTTCATCTATCTTGAACCCTTATCGGAAAACACACACACACAAACACACACATATATATATTCTAACATAAAAATGTTTGCTAGTAGTATGGTTTACATAATATATACTTGTATTGATGTAAAATTGTAATCCTTTTATATCTTAGTTACTCATGATAAACAAGAATTGGAACATAAAAAGAGTTACGATGAAAAGAAAACTGAGTTATTTTGCTTGCCTCTTAAGCATGATTATATCATAGATTTATCTCCATGTTGTTATATGCAATAATTTCAAAAGGACTTGAGTTGTCATGAAGGAAATAAATCATGAACATGTTGCAAATATGTTTATGTCAGAAAGGTATTATCAATTGAATGTTCACATAAAGTACTACAAATTCATGGAGGACTGAATGGACAAGATTTTTAAAAGAATATTAACCTATTATCACCCAAACATCAACTTATTTCTAGGAAACAAGTTAAATGAGATATCTTACTCTTTTTTGCAGTTTCTTAACGTATTACTATTTTTTATAAGCAGGGCATAGAGGTAAGAGGTATGGAGCCAGTATGATTCTCACCTAGTTTCATTGGTTGTTTTATTTATTTTATTAAGTTTTATATTGAAAGTACAAATGTATATAGCTTATGTCCATAAATAAACCTTCTTATATTTTTTATCACATACACTTTAGGGATTTAGAAGTTAAAATTAATAAATATGGAACCCTTATGTCTTAAGCACCATAACTAATCCTAGCAAGAATGATATACTAATTTATGATCCCTACTTAGTATGCATTGTCTTGATGAGTTTGGGGAAATTTCGCTAAAGAGATTATATTTTTTCTAGTAGGATGAAAGGGGATTTTATTTTGGTAACCATATTCTAAAAATGGCATAGATACTCAATTCTACCTAACTACTTTCAATTGGCTAAAAGTTTTACATCCACATATAACATAAAATATAATTAGTCTATGTGCGGGTAGATTTGAAATTATGAGAGATTAACATACTTAATGATAATAAAAACGATGATTTGAGTACAACATATTATCTTCATTATCAAACAGCATTCCTCTATGCTATAATAAAGAATATACCACACATATAATTGGAGAATTTAAACATCTCCGTTGAGGTTATAGACTCTTGTTGGCAACAAAACAAGGTTTGTGGTACTATGGTAATACCTAGTGCATAAACATCTTGATTTAATACAAATTGCGTTATTGTATATTCACATATAATTGGGGGATGTAAACATCTCCACTGGAGCTATAGACACTTTCTAACAGTGAAGTAAGGTTTGTGGTATTACGGTAAGACCGTGCGTAAATATCGAGACTTAACGCAGATTATACTATTGTATATTCACATTATCCAAGAAAGGAATGTAGGTATCTTCTCGAGGGCTATGGATGTCCACCACAAGCGAAGCCAAGATTGTAATATTGGGGTCACTACACCATGGTCTATGGATAGTCTTTTGTAGTGTAGCAACACGGAGAAGGAAAAGAGGGTACTCATACAAATCTTTACTTTATTATCTCAATCATTAAACTTCTCTCTCGGGAGTAATCTTACCTTACATACTAAACTTGTTAATTCTAAATTTCCACCATAAACCACTTTGAGCTACGATTATAAATGGTTGGAATTAAACTTTGAGACCTAATAATTATTATTAATTGCCTTGAGTAATGACTTTGTAGACTAAAAAATAGGAAAGAGTATCTTGTATTTTATTAAAAATTTGTCTCATCAAGGTTTTATACGAAGATCTTATGTAATTAATCATTACGTAATTCTTTCTATAAATCATATAGGATATTAATATGTGAAGGAGTTTGCTCATTTTTTCTTGGATAAATTATAGTTTTTTCTTTATGCATTAGAATTTCCGTTCTTCTTCTTTGCTACACAATTAAAGGTTTTGAACCATATGAAGATTTATTTATTTATTTATTTTTTTATTTTTTATTTTTATCAATGGAAATGGAATCAACCTAAAAAAATAAAAAATAGATGGGATTAATGTCATGCGATTTAGAAAAATCGCATTTTAAATGACAAGTGAAAAATACAAAAAGTGAAATCTTATCAAGTTGCATGATTAATCAATCATACAAAATTTTCATTGTTAAATCAATGGTTCATATCGAGCATCATGTTTCAACATAAACGAGAGATAATCCCTATAAGTTTTCTACACAATGGATCTAATGGTCTAGATTGATCCAAATCAACAATATACATTTATATCAAATAAAACACCCACACAATATTTAATAATGCATGAGTCACTTGATGGATCAAGTGATCCACATTTATCACATCCAATGGTGGAGATTGACATCAATTAAAAACATATGTGAGGTTTAGTGATGCTTGATCTATACAATGGATCTAATCGACAACATTAATAGTGATCAATGACTATGATTGAAATCATGTCAAAAAATGCATGGTGGTTAGCAAAATTGATCCACCTAATGGATCTAAAAATATAAAAAGTCTCATTGAACAACACATATATTATTATTACAATTAGATATGGGACCCACCACTCATGTGATGAGTTATTGATCTTGTGTTGCTACGAAAAAGATCTCTCTTACATACTTATGAAGGTTTATAGATAAAAAAAAATTATGAACAATAAGGACATTCACTTGGCTTTTGGTGATTATTCATGGGATTCACATCACTTATCACTATCTACGAATACAATATAGTAATAATGCATTTCAGAAATAATTATTGATCACATTGACAATTAGAAACTTGATTTTCAAATACATATAAACTCCATGCCCAATGTTTGAAGGCATAGGGTATGCAGTTCTTGCTACCTCGTTGGGAGGCACAATCCCCAATAGTAACAAGATCACTAGTAGAAAATGATGAAATTAGTGACCAGGTGACTAAAAACGTTAGTTACCACAACTGTTCCAAGTGAAATACTACCAAAAATGAAAAATCTTAAGTGACCCAACTAAAAATGACTAACATAAACGACTAATTTAGTCTCGGGTAAAATATACGACTATATAGTAAGTAATGCAACTAAAAATGACTAACATGAATGACTAATTTAGTTTAGGAACAAAAGTAAGACTACTTAAAAAGTACTACAATCATACAAATTAGTCATTTATGTTAGTCATTTTAATTGTGCACTTTGTTTTTTGGATTGCAATTCCTTTCTCTTACATGTTGTGATAGATTGTTATGTTATAAATATAAATGATATTGATGCAACCTTTGACTCAACTGGATGGTTAGAATAGGTTAAATAGGAAATTTATGAGCTCATTATTCTTCCATTACATAGGCCTAGTTTATTTGGGCAGTGCAAGTTCCTCACTCCAGTGGTGTTTTGGTGTATGGCCCTTATAGAACTAGGAAAATATTACTTGAAAAGGAAATAACAAGAGAATCAAGGGTTGTTTTCATCAATGTAAGGCTAGCCAATCTTGCACTAAAGACAACTCATCTTAATTTAGAATTCGATAAATAATTTTTTTTAACTATTAATTGAGTCGAGAGGCTCATTCTATAGTTGAGGCGTGTCATCAAAGTTAAAATATTGCTCTTGTCGGTCAAAAAAAAAAAACTCTAAAAAAATATATATATTAAATAAATATACAAAACATTCAAATAATGTCTTCTTATAAAAAAAATTGCACGTACGAAATTGGATCCCTCTCGGCTCATGTTAGATCCATATTTAAAATGGATCTATGTTGGTTTTCATATATTCTTTGAAATACAAATTAATCAATTAGGCCTGGAGTATGTCCTAAAACTGCTTCTTCTTGGTTAAGATCTCATCTTAGTTGAACATAACGAAACATGTTAATGGGGCAAGACACGAAGGCATGTGGCATGCATGAAAACCTGACCCTTTATGGACCACCAATGGGTCATTCCAAGTGATGTGGTTTTCCTTGAATAATAGTGGCGAGTGAGGATGCATTCGTAGATAGCAACTGGAGATGGATGTCCTCACTTCTGGTTTAAAAACAAAGTTATAATAAGATTTCTAGTTATTGAAAAAATATGAACTAATGAATTTGCATGGGATTTATTTTTTATTAAAATTAAATTGAAAATTGAAATCAAATTGTAAATTTACAGGTTTCAAAATAAATAAATAAAACTTTACACCAAGACTATTGTTAATTGATAAAAATTCTTTTACACCATTTTAATTTGAAAAATAAGTTATAATAACATTAGTTATTAAAAAAATATAAATTAATCAATTTTCATGGGATTTATTTTTTATTAAAATTAAATTGAAAATAGAAATTAAATTGTAAAATTATCGGTTTCAAAATAAATAAATAAAACTTTACCCCAATACTATTGTTAATAGATAGAAAAAATTATGTAATTTTCATGTTTTTTTTTTTTTTTCCGAAGGTGGCAAAACCTATCAAACTCAGGTGTCAAACCAACAGTGAGGACAGCCATCTCTGGCTGCTATCCGCGAATGTCGGTTTGACTCATCACTGTTATCAAGGAAAACCACGCCACCTGTAATAACCCGCTGGTGGTCCGTAAGGGAGCAGGCTTTCACTCCTGCCAGATGCCTCTGGGTCTTGGGCCGTTAACCTGTTTCCTTACGTCCGAGGAAGACGAGCTCTTAGCCAAGCAGAAGCAGTTTTACGGCATACTCCAGGCCGGTAATTTTCATGTTAATGACAACACAATTGCATCCTATTATTATCATTTGAGAATTTATTAAATTCTTTATTATAAATATTTTAATTGGCTTAACCTGAATATTTTAATCATTCTCGATTTAAATAAATAGTTTTAATCATTCTCGATTTAAATAAATAGTTTTGATGGGAACTTTCATAAACGTTTGTCTATGAATCTGATCGAATCATCACAGGCACACCACAGCATATCCAACCAACCTAATATATTTACATGGATATATGGATATTGGTAGACGAGAAGTCTTATTTCAGGAAAGAAATATAATTTCTGAGAAGATCTATCTGCATTGTGTTTGCTTCCCCATCAGTAGAAAGAAATATTGAATTCGGCGTTGCAAGGTTCGAACTTGAGACCATCTATCAGCATGTATCAAATCTTCATCAAAGGTTTCGATGAAAGAGCAAAATCCCTGCAGGTGTTTGCACCCCACCTCGCGGTCTCAGATTTGAAGGAAAATCCCTCCACAGTTTCAGAGGCTCGTTTTGCACACCCGCTAGATCGTTGATGATGATCTGAAGGACACGCTCTTTGGTCTAATGAAAATCCCTCCACAGTTTCAGAGGCTCATTTTGCACACCTGCTAGATCGTCGATGATGATCTGAAGGACAGGCTCTTCAATCTAACGAAAATCCCTCCGTAGTTTCAGAGGTTCGTTTCGGGCACCCGCCAAATAGACAAGTATGATCTGAAGGACAGACTCTTCGATCTGATGAAGATACCTTCGCAGTTTCAGAATTTCATTTCGAGCACCCGCCAAATCGCCGATGATGATCACAAGGACGGGCTCTTCAATTCGATGAAAATCCCTCCGCAATTTTAGAAGCTCGTTTCAGGAACTTACTAGATCGCCCATGATGATATGACAAACACATCAGGAATATCCACCAGTTTACTACAAACAAAGCACAAATATCCAAGACTTTACTACATGAATACAAACAAATCATGAATATATCCAACAATTACTACAAACAAATCATGAATATGTCCAACAGTTTACTACAAACAAATAAGAAATGATTGTTTCGCTTTTGTGTTTACTGTGAAAACGTTTTACGAATAAATTCCACTATTGGGACATGAACCAAACCAGGGTCTATCTAAGGTGAGAGCCGAAAAATTAAATTAGACTTTTTAAAATAGAGCAAACAATTAATTTGAGCATGAAGTGTGTATGGATTAATTTTGAACACAACCTTGTGTAATCTATGAAATTGTTGTTTGTCTAGCAATGACAATGGCAATGGTGTGTGTAGTTGGTCTACCAACACCCTGTCATGCATTATATAATTACATAATGAGTCCTTGTGTGATAGCAAGAGTTCTACAGGTTACAATTCCGACCTTTGTTTAATAAGTATACCTTGTGAGAAACCTTATTTGTTGGATTTGCTTTGTTGAATGTATGATACACATGACTAAGACGTAATTCTTCCAGCTATACATGCCATAGAGCTACATCTCAGTGATTAAGAGACTTATTCTAATATACCTATCCACTCCCTGGATGTAGGAATTAGTTAGTTTTATATATATATATATTTATTTATTTATTTTTCATTTGCTGGATTTACATTGTTGAATGTATGAGACACATGACTAAGCCGTAATTCTTCCAGCTGTACATGCTATAGAGCTACATCTCAGTCACTAAGAGACTTATTCTAATATACCTATCCAGTCCCTGGATGTAGGAATTAGTTTTATATATATATATATAAAGGGAAAACCTGAAGATTTGTTTGAATTAAGTTGTCATCGGGCAGGACAAGCAGGTCTTCATATCTCTACAATATATATCTATATGCAGGAGACTGTGTTTAGGCAATATATTGTTTCGGGTATAAGTAGGGAAGTTTCCTCCTTCTGTAGGATTCTTAAATGCATTTCTAGGGCCACGAAATGCGTCAGATTGCACATATCAACCCTCCATTCTTATAATAGGTTTACGTGGGATTTATTCCCTTCTCAAAGGCCTCTTCATCCTTTACTAAATCAAGGGTGGTTTCATTAGTTTTCTCCACAAAATCCCTAAAGTTCTCTTAATTTTTTCGAGGGTCAGGTTTTTATAGTGTTATCTACGGTTAATATCAATGAAGGGCCTTTAGATCTGAAGGTATTATGGGGTAGCAATCTCTGATATACAGTTTTGCTGCGAGGAGCACTGTTACACATCATTTTGTCACTATCCCTGCACTCCCCGTTCCTTGATCCTGGAGGACCTCTACAGTGAACCCTGCATGCTTTGCCTTCATGGAGAGACTCCCATTATGTCCCTCTTCATGAGAAAATAATTTCCCTTTTGCACGATTTCCCCTGAAACTTCTGTTTTGCCTAATTTACAAGACTGACGCTAATGACCTTTGTCTCCCCTGCGCCGATGTGCAGAGATTAGCACTATTCCCCACACCGATCAGTGCGACTGAGTTGTGTTCCAGTTGTGCCGGTCCTGTTATGGAATTTTTTTTAAATTAGAGTTGAACTTTCCTTCTCTAGAAGCTCCGTAATGGAAGTCTGGTAAATGGTTTGGCCAGTGGAGTGGCCAATTTGTGGTGAAGTAAAATTATAAGTGCGGACACGAACAAATTCCTCTAGACCGATAATGGGTCTAGCCACAATAGGTACATTCTATGGAAAATTAAATGGCATGAAAATGGAGCTCAGGGCTTCGGCTATTACCTGGAACTGACGGCCTGTCGATTGACCCCCCGGATCTCCCGCAATCTGCTTCGGAAAAACTAGGGAAAAGTGGGTAAAAAGTCTTCACTGCAAAGGTAAAATGGTAAATGGTAAAAATATATTTACTTTTCCCCTTTTTATTCATTTTTTCATGACAATATCAGGTTTTGTAAATATTTTTGACCTATTTTGCCTTAAGGACTCGATAATACACTTTACCTTGCTTGTGCAGCGACAAGTGATGGATGTTCGACGATGGTGATGAGTCATATTTTAGCTCTTTTCTCAACTCGTTCAACCCATATGAAAAGATTGCCGAGTATTTTTTCCCGTTTTGACTCGTTAGAGAGAATAAAAATGGAGGGTCTGCTTTCAGCTCTTTTCTGACCCTTTAAAAACTAAAATATGGCTAAGCCCTTATCATTTCGAACTTGTTAACGGATGTGAAATGTCATGTGCCTAGTATAAGTTTACCCTTTTTTAGGCTAGGAAGGCACTATTTACGAAAAAGGTACTCTTTGACTAAAATGGTCAAGCGGTTCTCTCAAGTATTGTTTTCTACCTTTTCGGGCTTGAGAGACACAAACGTACAAAAAGGGACCATGATGAGTTTTCTTTTACGTGTCTTTTTCAAACTCTCTAAACATGAAAAAGATACCAAGTTACACCTTTATTGGACTCGTTAAAATATTAAACGACATCGGATTCGTCACCATGATGAACACGAGCTTCTCCTTCCTAGGGCTCGTTAAACTTACTAGGTTGGACTCGTCCGAAGGATGAACTTACAGTGAAAGCATATGTTATCCCCTTCAAGCTTGCAATTAAAAAATAATTGGGGTTCTCACCAGAAATGGTGGGGGAAAATTTGGAGATCTATCGAGTTGTGTCGGCAGCTCACTCTTGAACATGACACTCTTTGCTTCGTGTCAGGTTGGGATATTTTCCCTTTGTATCATTGACCTTCCTAGGTTTGGGCTGTTCAGTTTTCCTTCCATTTGATCTCTGCGATGTCATCATGACCACCAATCCTATGGATCCAAAAGCTGCCAAACTTCCAGTTGTGTCACCGATATGTTCAAGAGTTGTCCTTCTACAGTTACATTTACCTTTGTTTCTCTGTATCATCCAAAATCATTTTGTATCCTCTCATCTCGTTTTGATGATGTGGGATTCATTATGGCCCTCCTTCGACACAGTCACTTTCCATTGACATCAACTCATTATTTGGGAAGTTGATCGAGAGGCTCCCTTCCAGTACCTTAGAGCTTGCATGCCTCAATGGCAAGTTCTTTGCACTCGATGACAAGTTCACATCATTGGCTTTCGATCGAGTGATTTCACGGGTGTTCGACGTCAGTTCATGTATTCACGTTTTGTGAATTGTGATGATAGTACCTTGAGGGCCATTATCATTATTGGTTGTTCCTCTCGTACTTGTTAACAATTTATATCATTGACTGGTAATCAAGAACCTTTCTAGCATGTTCGACATCAAAACATATATTCACATGCTCGGATCTATACTTTGATCGGGTCCTGTTGGAGTGCAAGACCTTGGACTCAGATTACAAAAAGTCTAGGTTGCGAAGTGATGTGACATGGCTGTGATGATATGCATGTCTCTTTCAGATGGCTGGCTGTGACCAGAACATGAGTTATCATATGTGATCCCTCTCATTATTGGATGGCTGCGACCATACCTTGGTTTCATTATGATCCTCTTTGACGGATGGTTGCGCCCATGCCTGGATCCATTTACATTATCATTCTATGGATGGTTGCATCCATGCCATGATTCATGTATCATTTGACAGAGATCTCAGTTTATGTATATGTATTTGTACTTGCTTGCAGGTTTTCCGACGGCAGACCGGTTCCCCGCACTGATTTATAAAGCATTTCATCCCTCACTCTGGCTCGACCTTCACGCTTTAGGGGGCATCTATTACATAGCATTTTATCACTATCCTATACTCCCTATTCCTTGATCCTGGAGGACCTCTACAGTGAACCCCGCATGCTTTGCATTCATGGAGAGACTCCCATTATGTCCCTCTTCATGAGCAGATCATTTCCCTTTTGCACCATTTCCCCTGAAACTTATGTTTTTCCCAATTTACAAGACCGACGCTAATGACCTTTGTCTCCCCCACGCTGATGTGCAGAGATTAGCACTATTACCCGTGCCAATTGGTGCGACTGCCCTGTGTTCCAGTCACGCCAGTCCTATTATGGAAAGTTTTTTAAATTAGAGTTGAAGCTTCCATCTCTAGAAGCTCCGTAACGAAATTCTGGTAAATGGTTTGGCCGAATGGGGTTGAGGATGACAGTTTGGGCTCCTTTCCCCTATAATGATGGAACTACCCCAAGGGATAAGTCATTCTCCCATGAGAAGAGGATCCATCTTCCATCCATCTTTCCTATATAAACCTCCCTTCTTTCCAAGCACAAACTAGTGTGAAAATCAGAGTTAGAGTTTTCGCTGAGTGTGAAAGCAAGCTATTACTAGTTGTAGCCATCTAGTTGTGTGAGGGAGAAGTGTGTTTGGTTTGGAGTGAAGCCTAAATGGAAGAGTCTTTAAACTATTGTTGCTTGAAGCCATCATGAAGTGCTAGCAGAAGTGTGTGGGAACCTGGTCTTGTCAGAGGAATACTGCGACGTCAAGACGAATGGTTGTAATCTCTCTTTGAATATTAATATATGCAACTA
>Ga0115851_101521_pt1 | contig 12305 bp, 11 predicted proteins | sample InSIn2gowninarea_FD_83865 | JGI IMG/M metagenome (GOLD analysis project Ga0115851, IMG submission 83865)
GTTGTATAACCTCAGGTTGTGTCATCTTTGATTCAATATAATCAAGTTCAATAACCTTAGGTAATGAGATTTCAGGTGCTTCGGTTTCAATTGTGTTTTCTTCCCTCCTATACATATATTTTCATTGAAAGGAAATTTTCATTTCATCATACTAGCTCTGCCTTTTTTAGGATATTCACATGAAATTTTCAGTGAGCCTTGAATACTGAAACTTAATTCAAGATAAACTTTAAAATTTATTGAATCAATCTTAAGGAGAATTTGAAATATTAATGCAAACATCTAAAGGTATAGGCTAGAGACGTGTTCTGACATCTATAAACATAGGAGCTATCATTTTTTTCTAGTGTTGCATTCTCGGGGCGATATCTTCTTCCGTGTACATAAGTGTATCAGACTGTTCTCCACGTACCTCTGGGTATATCAGATGGCGCTCCATGCATGAAAATTATATGGGAATGCTCTCATCATATGGTTATGCATTAGACAGCACTAAAACAGACTGCACTTCCATGTACCATGGAGTATATTTTGGAATGCCACCATAGGTTGCTATCCTCACCATAGATAACCAAGTCAGCCGCCTTGTATATTGTGATACACTAAACACCAAATTTGGGGAGATTGTCTGCCCATATGTAAATCCTTGGTTCTCCAATATTTTTTATTGCAATTCACAGTTGCTTGTTTAACCTTTAATCTTATTTTTCCCTCTTTGATTTATTTTTTTGTTAATTGTTAAAATTTATTAATCCAACATCGAAGAACAACACCCTACCCTCTATTGTTTGCATAGAATGAAAAATAATCCTCCTCTTCCATCAGAGGCAACTCCTCGTCATTGTTATAAGTATAAGAAGATGCAGACTACTGAATCTCATGCTTCAAGAGCTACCACTTCTGGTCCTCTACCTAAAATTGATCCATTAAAATCATATTTTCCTGTGAGTCCTGAGCTCGATATTACCTCTCCATTGGCTAGTGAATCTGACACAATTGAAACCGAAGCACCTGAAATCTCATTACCTAAGGTTATTGAACTTGATTATATTGAATCAAAGATGACACAACCTGAGGTTATACAACCTGAGACACCTCAATTATCTACACCTATTATTTTTGCGCCTTTGTCTTCTCTTTCTCTATCTCAGACACAACCACAACATGTATATCTTGGAATATCCTCTACTATTTGAGTAGGGGCTCATTTCTGTCAGGCCCATCCTTTTCCTTCTCCTCATACTCCATCAAAAACTCCTTTGTCTAATTATTCTCTTTTCAACTCGCCTTTGAGTTTCCCTCGACAACCCCCTTTGGGACAGTTAACCATGAGTGAATCTGTTATGGTTTCTCAACCTCTATCTACTACCATGACAAAGATAACTCATGTTGTAACTTCATTCATGTTTGTAACATTACCATAGACACATTTGTATTGTGACTTGTCCATCCTGCCTGGTTACCACTCTTTGTCTCGTACCTTCTCTGGCACAACATCCAATCCATGGACCTCTCCCATATCATCTACATTTGGTATTCCATATGGAACTTCTTTGATGAGATCTACACAGTATTCTCCTCTTTCTCCATCTACTCCTACAATTCAGAAACAGAATGGTCCTTATGTTAGTGGGTATGGACACCTACAATAGCCCAATCCACCTCCTATTGAGAACCCTCCTCTTGGGGGGGAGTTACCTCTGTATGAATCTTCTCTTTTGGCAAGGGGGAACTTGTTGCAAGGATATTTCCATCTCCTCAAGTTAGTTCTTAGCCTCAAATGAGTCCTCCATATTCAATAATGTATGCTAATGTATTGCAATCTATTGTGCCCATACAACTTGGTTCGGTTGTAGCTTCATCTTTAGTTTCTCAACCTGTTCCACCTACATCTTAGATCCCTGCTCAACAACCTATATCTCAATATGTTCAGGCTTAAGTCAATGTGATCCAACCTTTAAAAGCTACATATTTAACTCAACCTATACCACATGTATCTAGCTCTTCTCAAGACCCTGTATACCCACGCTTTTAAAGGTAACTTACAATCACAACCACTTGGCTAGGCCATTCCTCAAATTCAAATGGGTCAAAATGTGTATGGTATGGAACAGGCACAGCATAACCAAACTTATACTAGGATGATGCAAAATCCCACAGGGCAATAGTATCAACTGCATCAATTTATCCCTCAAATGCCTTATGGTTAGCAAATCCAAACCTAGTCATTTCAACCTTTACAAGGTTATCCTCGAGTGTGGCAGCAAGCTATGTGTATTCTGGTTTTCAAAATCCTTCCTATCATATAACACATATAATTGTTTCCAAGGCCATCCCATATTATCCTATATATCCTCCTCCAGACCTCATTGGGTTGTTTCCATTTGTAGTGATTCTCAAATTTTTGGATTTAACCAAGCTTACCAATGATCCCATTTCCCATTCTCGTTGGTGGTTGGTTATTCCCACAAAGTTTCCCAGTGATATCCAAAAATTCAATGGAAATCCTAGAGAAAACCCATCCACACATATGATGACTTATCATTTGTAGTGTTCTTCGAACTCTCTTAATGATGACTATGCTCATTTCCTTCTTTTCCATTGTACACTCACCGGTACGAAAACAAAATGGGATATTGAATTGCCAAGAGGTTTGTTCGATAATTTAAATGCCTTGGCTACAACATAACTAACACCTTTCTTGTTACCCATCTGATATGATATTGGAGCTAAACATTTAGCCAATTTAAACAAATTGATGCCACTTGATCACGTTCATAACTAGCGATGTTGTCTTCATTTGGTTAAAATGTTTGTTTCTGACCAATTTTTAGTTGAATGGATCATTAATTCTTTGTTTCCATCTCTCATAGAAGATGTCACCAAGAGCAGAGTTGTGACCGAAGAGAAAGTAATTTCTCGTGCCCAGTATTTAGATATTATTTGTACCCAATCTGACATGATTTATGATAAAATACCAAATGCTCCATGACCTTCCAATATTGTTCCTCAACCTCCTAGTAAAGAATCACATGTCTTTGATGGCGTGATTGGTTCTAGCCAACAGTGGATGAGTAAACCATTTGGTTCAACTCTTGTTGTGACTGCTCAAAAAACTCCTTCCACCACTCCTACGGCTTCTACTTACAAGATAAATATTGTTCAATCAATCCAAAGTTAAATCCCAGGAACGAAGAAGTAATAAGAAAGGCAAAGGTAAAAAAAGAAAGATAACCCCCCACAGAATAAACAAAACAATTAGTCTTATGAAGAAAAGTGGAAACATTGTTACCCATGTTCGATTTGTAATGAGGAGCATTTCACTCGAGATTATCCACACCAGGTGAAAGTGAATCAGTTCCTTGAATTATCCGCCATTCTCGTTGTGTTGGCAGATCTATTTCCAAATCAGGAGACCAATATGGTTTCCAGGGATCCCGCTTCCTCTAACTCGGTGTTGATGTTTTCCTCCGCTAAGCTGAAAATTGATGTTATGGTGGCCACCTAAAGTAAATACTATGGTAATTTGAATCCCTCTAATGGTTGGATTACTGATCAACCTACCAGTTCAATCGCATTTCCATCAAATCCTACTCCAAATGTTATACCTACTGACTTGACAATTAAGCCTCCAAAAGGCATTATCCATAAATATACTTTCCACCCTCGTACAAGAGTCGCTCATAATTATAACATAGTTGAGGATATGGCTCAATCTCTCTTAGTCATGTCCACTCTCGAGGTGTTGTAAAATTGTCCTATCCAAAAGAAGGCTTTGCTTTCTGCAATTGGATGTATTGATCCTTTGGATTCCAACCTAGTAGTTTTTAACCATGAGAATCATACACCTCAACTTCCAGCTCAATTATATTTCATGATCCAAGTTTTCGTTCACAATAAGAATATCCATTGTTTCCTTGTGGACGAGGGAGAATCAAACTATATTATGTCTCTGTCTTGCTAGAAGGCCATTGGTTCTCCCCCAATTAATTCAGTCACCAACCACTTTGAAGGGTTTTTACGGGAAAATCTATAAACCTTGTGGAATTTTGAATTTGCTACAAGTAGAATTAGGTGGCAATATTGTATCATAGAAGTTGAAGTTATTGATGGATCGCTAGATTAAAATCTTTTATTGGGTCGTATGTGGGTTTATGTTATGGTTGCAGTTGTTTTGACATATTTTAGAGTGATCAATTTTCCTCACAAAGGCGGCATCATAGCCATTGATCAGCTCGCTTCCTCTACCACCAATTTTTTAGTTACTAGAAGCATCCCCCTCGTGAGGTAACCCCTCACCCGTATCAACATGTAAGGTTTGGAATTCTTAAGGATTCCTCTCTCATGGGAACCTTTTTGCTTCCTTCTCATTTTCTTCCCAACAAAACTACCTTGGTTACCTATATTAATATGATATCTAATATCAACAGTTTTAGAGACCGTATACTACTCATCCCCATTAAGCTCGACTATGAAGCCATCTACTCAGCTTATGCAGCTTATTCAGATCCATCCTCTAATATCAATTGGGTGGATTATTCCTCATATTATGGCACATCCTTTGGTCCTTTCTTTCGTATGTTTTTTACTGATGAGAGAATCATGGAGACCATGATGTCAGATGATGCGTTATGGAATGATCATCATCATTGTTCCTACTTGCCATAATCCTACGAGGAAAATCTTAGTAAAGTATATCAACCCAATATTGTCGAGTTGTCTACAAATTTTGTATCCATTCACGATGTCGATTTTGAGAAGAACTTATCGAACATCGAAGAGACTATCCCTCTCGATATTTCAATCAAACCTGACATTGTCGATAATCTGCATATTGGTGCTTCTTGCTCTCTCAATGAGATCAATACCTACAAATCCCTATTCCAAGAGTTTAGAGACATTTTCTCCTGGTCTTACAAGGAGATGTCAGTTATCCATTCGAACATTGTTGTGCATGAAATTAAGATGTATCTTGATGCTAAATTAGTTTAGCAGCACCTCCGTCTGGTCCATCCAAAGAAAGTTGTCGATATTAAAGTCGACGTTGAAAAACTTCTACGTGTTGGTTTCATCTACCCAGCACCTTTAACTAATTGGGTGTCAACTATTGTTCTTAACATGAAGAAACAGGAGATAATTCGTGTGTACGTTGATTATTGGGACATAAATTGTGCTTGTCCTAAGGACAATTATCTCACCTCGTTGATTGACCAGATTGTTGATGATTGTGCCAGTTGTGAGATATTTTCCTTTATGGATGGCTTCTCTAGCTATAATCATATCAACATTCTCTTGATAAACCAACATAAGACTACGTTTATTTGTCCCTAGGGCACATTTGTGTATAGAAATCTCCCTTTAGGATTGAAAAATTTTGGGGCTACATTTCATAGGGAAATGGATTATGCCTTTCGTGACATCAAACATATTGTGCAACCATATTTGGACGATTTTCTTGCTCACTCGAAACATCAAGTTGATCACCCAATGCATCTTAGGGCCATATTTTTATGATGTAAACATTATAACATTTGACTCAATCCACATAAGTGTGTATTTTGTGTAAGTTATGGTAGACTTCTCAGTTTTGTTGTATTAAAACATGGAATTCATATCGACCCATTGAAAGTCCAGGGGATCATTGATCTGCCTACTCCTTCTTCCGTCCTTCAGTTTCAACGACTCCAAGGGAAGGCTAACTTTCCTCAGAGATTCATTCCCAACTACGTCGAACTGACCAAATTATTTACTCGCTCGTTAAAGAAATGGGTTCCTTTCCATTGGGATGATGTTACTCAAAAAGTATTTGATGCCTTAAAAGATGTTATGATTCAAGCATCCTTGTTATATCCCCCAGATTACCAACGCGATTATTTCCTATACCTTGCCAATGTAGTTACTACCATTGCAATGGTATTGTTCCAAGAGGATGATGTAGGGACTAAAAATCCTATTTATTACTTGATTCAAAATCTCAATGATACTGAAGTCAAGTATACTCATGTCGAGAAGTTAGCTTTGGTGATTGTCCAAGTTGTCCAAAGGTTAAACCATTATATATTGCTCTACAAAACTATGGTTGTTTCCGATTGCAACCCCATGACATACATATTGTTGTGATAATTGCTCAGGGGAAAGTACTCTAAGTCAAAGAAATCCTTAATCTTTGTTGAGCTAATATGCGACCTTCCCACTGCTGAAACTGAAACAATGTTTGGTGATTCTATTCCAGATGAGTCTTTGTTCCTAATATCAGCATTTGACATGTGGTATGGAAACAGCATCATATATCTCTAGACCCAAAATTTATGGTCTGATACCTCTCGCTCTAACCAACAACGTATTGGATATCAAACCAAGAACTATATTATAATCGGTGACACCCTTTATCACCCTCATATCGATACATTTTTTCAAATATGCCTCACACATGAGGAGGCCGAGAAAGTACTAAATGAATGTCATTTTGGGGGTAGTCATTTATCTGGTTATGCCACTGCATAGAAGATCATATGTGCTAATTACTTTTGGCCTACCATATTTCGCGACTACATCCTCACCGTCCAAAATTGTCAAGCATGCCAGATATATGATCGTAAGACCCATGCTCTACCCTCTCCTTTTCATCTTGTTATCTTCATTCGACCATTTGCGAAATGGGGCATTGATTTCATGACATGTAACCCTCACTCGACTAGGGGGCGTGGCTACATCATCGTAGCTATTGACTCTTTTACCAAGTGGGTCAAGGTAGTGTCTACATACAATAATATTAGTGAAATAGTTTCTCTCTTTTTCTTCAACGATGTCCTTTCACGGTTTGATTTTCCATAGGATATAGTTATGGACCATGGAAAACATTTTTATAATCACATAATGTATGAGTTGACTGCCAAGCTAGGACTCTTCCATGAGAGTTATGCTCCCTACTACCCTAAAGTGAATGGGAAAGTTGAGGCAACTAATAAAGTTCTCAAAATAATTCTTTTGCATATGATATGGGTCCACATATCAAACTGGCATTTGATCCTTTATGTTTCCTTGCAGACGTATCGAAAAAAAATTAGGACTACTACCAGGTTCACACATTTCCAATTAATTTATGTTCTGGAAGAAATCCTTCCAATTGAATGTGAAATTTCATCACTTAAACTTATTGTTGAACTCCTCCCTGACACTTCCATGAAAGAGGAACGTCTCTTACATTTGATGCGCTTATATGAAACTCGACGTGATGACAGGATGGATAATGAAGCCTATAAGAAACCTATCAAGGCACAATATGACAAGAGTGTCAAGCCTCGTGTCTTCTTGGAAGGAGACCTTATCTTTTTATACGACCAAGAGTCCAATAAATTAAGATTGAGGAAGTTCGATCTAATGTGGCTAGGTCCATACATTGTCAAACATGTTCTTGCTAAAGGGGCCTATGAGCTTGTTGATTTCGATGGAGTTCCATTGGTGCATCCTAGAAATGGGTTGTACCTTAAGAAGTATTATGCTTAAGATTTTGTGTATTACACAGTGAACCTGTTGTATATAGGTGTGTTGAGTGTGTTTACACCGAGTTCCCTTTAGACTTTCCTATGGTTTCTATTAATCATGTTTACATTTGGTTTGTAGATGTCGACATCCTTGAACCATATGTTGGTTATGTTGATGGCGCTAGTCGTAGTACTCGGAACCGTTCTTCCGCAGCATGAGCTATATATGCTTTGAATGGCGAGTTAGTGAGTTTACAAGGGATTTGTATTAGTCACTCTAAAAATACCATCACTGAGTATATCATAGTGATCGAACTATTGTCTGATGTTATTTCCCATGGTATTCATCATATAGTTATCAGACTCAACTCACAACTTGTAGTACTATAGTTGACTAATGTATATGCAATTAGAAGTCCAACTATGCTTCTTATGTTCTTGAGGATTTTCATTTTGTAAAGATACTTTGATTTCATCAAATATCAACATGTTTCTACAAATCTAAACACATTGATAGATGCATTAGCTAATCATGTTTTAGATAGACATTTGCGACACATGTAAATTAAATTCAATACTCATCACATACATTGAAATAGATAATAGAAACATAAGAAACATTGAATATATATATAGATATGTCAAAGTTTGGTTTTACAAAATTTGTGCCCGAGACACATTTGGCCACATGGCCTAAAATATACATGCTGTCAAAATATGGCTACAAGCCTCCTAGTAGACTAATCATTGTGCTTATGGAAGCACACCATTGTGTGAGCCATCTTTCACAATAGCCAACAAATATGGTCAGGCATGCTAATAGTATGTCATTTTAGCCTCATAGGAAGCTCATCGACCCTAGTCCCATCTATGTCATGGGTCAACCCTTCCATGTGATGCTCAACTTCTGCGGGGTCTTGTCTACATTGAGTTCATGTATTACCTCTCGTCCCACTACAACAACCTATACTATTATGGGTGCCTATTGTAGGTCTCATGCATGATAAAGATAAGAAGATCCTGTGGGTAGAATAGGCCCAATATCTGCATGTGAAAAAAATCAATAATTAGTCTCAGATACATCAAAAATCACAAAAAAAATTGTAAAACTTAAAAAAAAAAAAAAAGGTCAAAATGTTTCTTGTTTTACCTATGGATCCCCATCACTCACCATCAAGAAGCACAAGCTCTGGGTCTATACGGAAAGCCATCCCTGCATATAGATATTCCTATATCATAATGAGTTGCATACGCAACCATCTGAAGAAGACTAGTGTGAAACTCATCGGTGATAGACCTGTGTACCTAGACATGAGATCCACCCACCTCCTCATCCGTGGGACTCATAGATCTGTGGGCTCATGCGAGATATTGTTAGGTTCCTATAATACTAGTGATTCCCCCATTACTATTGTCATTGTATCCCTTATTGTTATTTTTGTGCCCCTATTGTCCCCATATTGTTATTATTGTGCCCCATAGAATTCCACTATTATTATTTTTGTGCCTTTATATTATTATTGTTAGGTCGGCTATGGTTATATTGTGACCCCTTAGACTCCTATATATAGAAAGGAGGTTTTTTCATTTGAATCATCTACGAATTGTTCATTTGTGTAATGTAAAGGAGGTTTCCCCCTCGAAGAGGCTTATTTCTAAGGCATTGATCTATCTTTTCTATCATTTTGTGACCTGGTTTCATAACATTTGGTATCAAAGCCTTGGATTCTAGGGTTTCGCTACTCCAAACAAGTCATCATGGAATTTTCGCTGTAACTTTTTCACTACAAAGTTTCAAAAGCTAAAAAAACCCATTTGAGACGAAATCGGCCTGAACCTCGAGCCCGAATTTCAGATATTGTCTTGCTATATTTTCGGAGATATAATCTAAGGAAGTTAGCATTTTTGCAAACCCTCGAATTACATTCCAAACAGGTGACCTTGGGAAAATCGTCATAACTTTCGCTCTGAGCATCAGATTGAATTTAGTAAGAAGTTACAGAAAGAGAACAGATTGTATTTTTTTTGGGTATCACTTTCAGAACCAAAGGTTGAAACAATGACCCGTGGCAAGTCATATAATTCAAGCTATTGAAAGTTCTTTCTCTACTCCAGTATTATTGGTTCACAAGAAGGATGGACCATGGCGCATGTGTCTAGATTATAGGGAGCTCAATAAGCTCACTATTGAAGATAAATTTCCCATTCCTGTCATTCATGAATTATTGGATGAATTGCATGGATCAATTTACTTCACCAAGTTGGATCTTCATTCAGGATATCATCAAATCAGAATGAAGACTGAAGACATTCCAAAAACAACATTTAGAACTCATGAGGGTCATTATGAATTTTTGGAACCCTTCCATAGAAAATTTGTGTTAGTATTTTTTGATGATATACTAATCTACAGCAAGTCTCGGAAGGATCATGTCCAACATGTTGACATGGTGCTCAAACTATTGGAGGAGAAACAATTATATGCAAAAATCTCCAAATGTTTCTTTAGAGTACAAGAGGTGGAATATCTAGGTCACATTGTATCTCATGAAGGTGTTAAGGTAGACCCTAGTAAAATTAAAACCATTAAGGAATGGAAAATCCCCACATCCATAAAGCATCTACGAGGATTTCTCGGGTTGACAGGGTATTATCACAAGTTTTTTAAGAATTATGGGAGAATAGCAGCACCTCTAACAACATTATTGAAGAAAGATGCATTTTCATGGACTCTAGAAGCAACAAAGGCCTTTTAACATCTTAAAGAGGCAATGTGCTAAGCACTAGTCTTAGCTACACTGGACTTCACAAAAACCTTTATTGTGGAATGTGATACCTCAGGAAAAGGAACTAATGTTGTTTTAATGCAAGAAGAAAGACCCATTGCTTTCGAAAGTCATCCAATCAAAGGAAAGTATTTACACAAAGCTATTTATGAGAAGGAAATGTTGGAAATACTACATGCACTTAAGAAATGACGACCCTACCTAATGCGAAGACACTTCAAGGTAAAAACAGATCATGATAGTCTTAAATACTTTTTAGAACAAAGATTATCTTCAGAAGAGCAGCAAAAATGGATCACAAAGATGTTGGGTTATGACTTTGAAATCATCTACAAAAAAGGGAAGCAAAATGTTGTGTTAGATGCACTCTCAAGAAAGGATGAGGATGTGGAAGCATTTCTTTGTGCTATTTCTATTATCCAACCAGATTAGATAAACGAAACAAGGGATGAATAGAAGAATGACAAGGAAGTGTGGGAACTCATTCAAAAGATACAACAAGATCCTAGTACATCTGATACATTTAGCTGGAAAAATGATTTGTTATGGTACAAGAATCGGTTAAACCTATGTAAGAATTCCCAACTCAAACAAAAGATTCTTAGGGAATTGCACACCTCTCCCTTAGGAGGGCACTTAGGATTTCTAAAAACCTACCACATGGTTAAGAAGGATTTTTTTTTGCGATGGCTTTAAATCGGATATTCAAAAGTTTGTGGTGGGATGGTTGGTTTTCCAACAAAATAAAGTTGAAACAATTAAAACCCTAGGACTATTACAAGCTTTATCCATTCCAAGCCAACGTTGGGAGGACGTTTCAATGGATTTTATCATAGGTTTACCCAAGTCCAAAGGAAAGAGTGTTATCATGGTGGTAGTTCATAGACTTACCAAGTATGCACACTTTTGTGTATTATCTCATCCATTTAAAGCGAGTACAGTTTCAACTGCATTTATGAAAACAATTCAAAAGCTACATGGAAACCCAAAGATTATTGTAAGCAACAGAGATCCCATTTTCACTGGAAATTTTTGGAAAGAATTATTTTCTTGTCTTGGTACTCAGTTAGCTCATAGCTCATCTTATCATCCTCAATCTGATGGGAAAACTGAGATAGTAAACAAATGTTTGGAAGGATATCTTCGTTGCTTTGTATCTGATAAACATACACAATGGGTCAAATGGTTGCCTCTAGTTGAATGGTGGTATAACACTTCCTTCCATACAGCGACGAAAATGACCCCATTTATGGCACTTTATGGGTATCAACCACCATCCATCACATCATATTTAAGAGAAAATTCTAAGGTTCAGGCAGTGGAAGATCACATCGAACATCAACAACAAGTCCTCCAACTCTTAAAGGATAACCTTGTGTTGGCACAAAATAGAATGAAACAACAGGCATATCAACATCGCAGTGAAAGAAGTTTTGATGTAGGTGATTGGGTATTCCTACAGCTACAACCATATAAGAAAATGTCCCTAAAGCAAGCTAAGAAGGATAATAAATTATCACCAAAGTATTATGGTCCATACAAGGTGTTGCAAAATATTGGTACTATGGCATACAAATTGGAGCTTCCTGCAGCTTCTCGATTGCACCCAGTTTTCCATGTTTCATGTTTAAATAAGGTTATAGGCGACTAGCTCCCAGTTCAAACAATATTGCCAGAACTTGACGAGGAAGGAAAAATTATATTGGAACCGGAAGCAGTCACAGAAACAAGAACTCGACAGCGACGAAATCGATCAATTTCAGAGTATCTTATCAAGTGAAAGAACTTATCCGCTGAAGATTCCACATGGGAGGATGAGAATTTTATGCAGAAGTATCCAGAACTACTCAAGCATTGAGGACAACTCTTTTTTGAAGGAGAGGGGCATGTTGGGTCCCTATAATACTAGTGATTACCTCATTACTATTGTAGTTATACCCCTTATTTATATTGTTGTGCCCCTATTACCCCCATGTTGTTATTTCTGTGCCCCATAGAATCCCCCTATTGTTATTTTTGTGGCTTTATATTCTTA
>Ga0115851_101522_pt1 | contig 12304 bp, 8 predicted proteins | sample InSIn2gowninarea_FD_83865 | JGI IMG/M metagenome (GOLD analysis project Ga0115851, IMG submission 83865)
AACCTACAGCTTTTGTTCTTGTAAATTGTTGTTATTCTTGTTTTTGTACTTGTTTAATGACACAAAAACATAATATAAGTGAATAAGCTAATAATTAAGAAAAAGTAAAAACACATCACTATCAATTATCAAGAAAAGAGAAATCACTCTAATCATTTCCCTATAGATTTCCTAAAATGGTATCAAAGCTAAGGTTGGATAAGGGTGTTATGGATATCTATACTACACTAAATAAGAAGTGTTCAAAGGTAGAAAGTATGGAATATTCTATTTACTCCAAAGAAGGAAATGATCAAGGCAAAGGATGAAATACTCTTCTCAGCACTCACTGACACATTTCAAGATGAGAGAATTTGGGTGATCAATAGTGGAGCATCAATACATATGACCAACCATCAAAAGCAACTAAAAACTCTGTCAAAGGGAAATTACTCTTACTTTGTAGAGCTTGGTGATAATAAGACCTATCCTGTGAGAGGAATTGGTTCAACCTCATGAGAGATGGAGAATGGAGGAAATATTCATCTCAACATCCTATTTGTTCCAAGCTTGCATAAGAATTTACTTTCCATTTCAAGTCTAGAAGATAAAGGTGGTAGAGTGGCTTTCATTGATGGAAGAGTTGTAGTATGGGGTAAAAACTCAAGCATAGAAAATGCTAGAGTGATTGGGATTCGTGAAGGAAGACTTTACAAGTTGTTATCTCCTCTTGCTCAAGCTTTAGTTCACATTGAAATCAGCCCATGTGAACTTTGGCATAGAAGATTCGGTCATCTCCATTTCAAAATCCTTTCAACTCTAAATTCAATGATGAATCCCCAAACTGAAAGAAGATCACGAAGGAGTATGCAAGGGATGTGCATTGGGTAAGAAAACCAAGAGACCATTTGGAAGCAGTGCTTCATGGTCAAAAGAAATCTTGGATCTTATTCAGTCCGATGTTTGTGTTCCTATGACTCCTAAATCTCTTGGAGGGTCATCTATATTATGTCACATTTATAGATGAACATTCAAGAAAAACTTGGGTTTACTTAATGAAATCCAACGATGAAGTATTTACCAAATTTCAAGAATTCAAAGTTGAAGTAGAGAGCCGTACAAAAAGAAGAATCAAGATCTTAAGATCCGTAATGGAGGAGAATACACATCTGCAGAAATCATAGCTTTCTGTAAGGAGTCTGGGATTAAGAGGGAGCTGATAGTCCTATATAATCTCGAACAAAATGGAGTTGCAGAACGAAAGAATCGATCCATTGAAGAAAGTGTGAAAGCAATACTACATGATCAAGATTTATCGAAATTTCTGTGGGGTGAAGCTACAAAGACAGTTGTACATACAAAATCGAAGTCCCCATAGGTTACTAGATAATAAGACTCTCGAAGAAGTGTTCACTGGGAAGAAACCAACTGTAGATCATCTCTGAATTTTTGGTTGTCGTATTTATATTCACATACCTTAGGACAAAAGGAAGAAGCTGGATCCATCAGGCATGAAGGGAACATTTGTGGGCTACAATAACTCTTCTAAGGCATACAAGATTTACATAAAAGAGGGACACCAAATAGAAGTCAATGGAGATGTGATGTTTGACGAAAGTATTGCATTCAAGAAATCATAGGATATCCCTATGGACTTTGATGATGAAGAACTTTCGGTATTTGAAGAAGAAGTTACTAGGGAAGAAGTAGAATCAAACCATGAAGATGAAGGTCCTTGTGAACCTATACAACCTGTGGCTATCCCCAAATCTAGAAAAAGACCTAATTGGTTGACGTCTACACTTTTAGATGCAGAAGGTCATTGAGCAACTCAAGGTACATTCAAGGAAAGCAAGAAGCCCAAACGATATTCTAGGTATGTAGCGTACATGACAAAATTAATAGAAGCAAAGCCATCCACTTTTGAAGAAGCCGTCAATCACCAAGAATCGAAGGATACCATGAATGAAGATTATCAATCTATAATGAAGAATGGAGTTTGGGTGATCGTGCCTAGGCCTGGAGACAAATGTGTGGTAACTTCCAGGTGGCTCTACAAGTTCAAACATACAACAGATGAAGGACTGATAAATAGAAGGCAAGATTGGCTAGGGGCTTCTCTCAACAGGAAGGCATCGACTATGAAGAGACATTTGCTCCAACAACAAGCTATACAACTATTCGTTCGTTGGTCTCTTTGGCAACATCGATGGGATGGAACATCCACCAATTGGATGGCAGGACTACCTTCCTGAATGACACAATTGATGAGGAAGTCTATATAGAACAACCCTTGGGATTTGAAGTGAAAGATAGAAAGGCATATGTTTGCAGATTGAAGAAGGCATTATATGGCCTTAAGCAAGCACCAAGGGCATGGTATGCTAGGATGCGATGCATACCTACATAGATTAGGCTTCACAAAAAGTTCTGTTGATCCAAACCTTTATATTAAGGTTGAGAAGGGAGAGTCGGTAATCATTCTTCTATACGTCGATGATATTCTCTTAACATGTGTGGAAGGTTGAATTGGAGAATGTAAGAAGCAACTAGCAACAAAATTTGACATGAAGGATCTGGGGCTGATGCACTAATATTTGGGACTGGAAGTCTGGCAAGGACCTGATGAAATCTATCTAGGTCAAGGGTAGTATGTGATCAAGATGTTGAAGAAGTTTGACATGATGGATTGCAAACCAATGACAACCCCGATGATCACAAACTTGAAGAGACTAAGGAGTTCCGAACCTAGCCGATTGGATCCTACCAGGTATAGACAATTGATTGGTTCACTGATGTACTTGCTGAATACTCTACCAGACATGTTTTGCAGTGAATATTCTTAGCCAGTTTCAAGTGGATCCGAAGCATGATTATATGATAGGAGGAATGATGTCCACTTGATTGGATATACATATTCCAACTGGGGAGGCAGTGAGTAGGATGGAAGGAGCACTACAGGAGGATGTTTTAGTTTGGAATCCTCCATGATCTTATGGATGAGAAGAAAACAAGATATGGTTGCTTTAAGTAGTGTTGAGGCTGAATATATTGCAGCCTGTGAAGTAAGCAGAGAAGTTGTCTGGTTGAGGAAGTTGCTGTCCGACTTATTCGAAGGACCAATGGACCCTACAATGATACATTGTGATAACACCAGTTGTATAAGATTCTCTAAAGACCTAGTGTTTCATGGAAAGACCAAGCATATCAACAGCAAGTATCACTACATTTGGAAGCTAGTACAAGATTGTGTGCTGCAGCTACAATACATCTCCGCCAATGAGCAGGTAGCTGACATTGACGAAATCTCTTCCTATTAAGAAGCTTATGTATTTGAGAGACAAGCTTGGTTTGGTTGATGTATCCTCCCTGATTGAGAGGGAGAGATAGGCACATCATTCTTGTCTTCACTTGGGAAGACAAAATGGAGGATTGGGTAAGCATCTGGCATCCGGTGCTCTTTGAGGATGTGGTAGGGCATCCAAGATAAGAGTAGTTGAGGACTGATATTCTTTGAGGACTAGCTATCCAAGATAAGAATAGTCCAAAGAATGGCATACTCTGTGAACACTTGGGTGGGGTATGTACCTTGAGAGACAATGATGAGGGTGTCTATAAATCATTGGTCTCGCCAACATTGTGCTCTGATCTTGTGGAGAGGTAGAGCTGTTAGTCAAGGCCTTGCTATACGACAATGCTGGTTAATATGATGCTATACAGATGGGTTACCAATCCGACTCTTCTTATGAGATCTCTTCAAATTGAGAATGTCCATGTACCTATTATGAATACCTCCCTAGATAAGAGGGAGTATTGAAAAATGTGTATCTAGGTTCAATCTTCATAAATATGAAATTTACTTTTGATTCTTGTGTATTGTAAAATGAAAGAAAATTTATTATTATTATTTTTTTAGCATGGGTTTCATGCTCAAGGTCTTTTATTCTATAGGTCAAGCACCCATTGGGTGCTTCTAGGGTATGTCCTAGGTCAAGAAGTCAAAATAGTCATTGTCATAAGTTCAAGACCCCATCGGGCACATTGTAACTTGTAAAAAAAATTATTTTTGTCACTAAAAGTGTCAAAATACCCTTCAAGGCCAAGTTGGCTTGGGAGCTAGAAAGTCGACCTATTTTGAGGAGCCGTGTCCACCTCTATAGATTCATCACTCTCTCATTCAAGCGAAAGAAGGAAGAAGGAGAAGGCAACAAAGAAGGAAGAGGATGAATGAGACTTGTCTTTGGGCTATTCTTCTCTCACACGTGCGAAGGAGGGTTAGGGTTTCTACAGCTGGTCTAGGGTTTTCTTTTATAGTTCGATATTGAAGAAGGAAGGGAAAGAAAGTCAAGCGAAGGTCACAATAAGCTATCCTCAAGCTCCAGAAGGAAGAAAAAACCAAGCAAAGGTATGAGGAAGCTTGAGGAGGCTAGAAGAAGCTTATACGTGTGGCAGCGACAACTGTTGGAAGGCCAAAAATTTTAGATATACAGTGGAGGCTGAAATTCTATAGCTGGAGGTTGAAGTTGTGTTATTGGAAGAGATTTGACTGGGTTTGACTTGGACAAAGGAAGCACATCACCCAAAAGGGTTGGACATGGTCTTGAAGGGTCTTGGTCTAGAGGTGTTGGAATTTGTCAATTGAAGAATCTATATGAAGAGAAGAGATTTGCGGCTTTTCCTCTCAAGTGGAGAGGTTTTGGCCCTAACTTGCAACCTATATTTTGTGTTATTGTTCTTATTGTTTTGGTAGCTGTTTTATGATACACAAAGATAATAATAAGCGAAGAGGCTAAATAAGTAAGAAAAGTAAAAAGACATCACAAGCAGTTATCAATTAAAGAGAAATCACTCTAATCATTGCTCTATAGAATTCTCAACATTATTACCCTGGAGGTTGATGCAACTAAAAGAATAAAAAACATATCATGGCCACAATGTAGTTAAAAGAATAAAAAAGAATATTATGGGTACAATGAAAGAAAAAGAAGAAAATCAAAATGCAAAATATGGCCGGGATGTAAGAGTAGTGCGTGGGCAAAAGCCTAGCATGAACTCTACCCTCCTCGTATGGCAATCACTTGATTTCTGAGCACATGATGCTCCATTACGTCAAAAGGAACCCTTGCATGTTCCATCCCTAATGAGCAATGAACTGACTCATCTTAAGGGTAATAAAACTGCTATATCATAAAGAGAAACCTCTAACATTTGAGTTATTTGCAGTAATACAACAAATAATCAAGAAGTATAAGGTGCACAAGAGGGGTGGAAAAATCAAGCCGAGTAGGTAACTTATGCCTCCATGATTGCCCTGTCCTTTACATTCATACACTCGGGATGTGGACCCCCATTAGCTAATCCCTTTGACCATGGCACTTAGCGAGGAGGCCTTCTCCGTTTCATTACCACATTATTTACTTCAACACTTATTGATTGAGGGGTTGAATTTGGAACTGTCACTTCCCCTTGAGGGTTGGAAACACCTAATAGGGTTGATTATTAGCCACCTCTACCAAGTTATGGAACACCTTTACAAGACTTGGTCTAGTTAGATATCAGAAGGTGATCCTTGTTTGAAGTATTAACACGCCCCTAACATTCAAGGTTGGTCCACATAGATGCATCGTTGATCTTAGTCTTTGATTGATGGTTGATTTTGTTGAGAAATCCAAGGGGAAACAAGTGTAGGTGATTTCTCTTACTTTGATAATTGCTTGTGATGTATTTTTACTTTACTTGATTAACTTTTTCTTTTCTTTATTATTATTAGTGTTCTCTATCATCAAACAACTACCAAATCATAAAGAACAATGAGAAAATAGGACACAAGATATAGGTGATCAGCTAGGGCCAAAACCTCCCCATCTGAGAGGAAAACCCACCAGAATCCTTCTCTTCCTATAGAACTTCAATTGACAAATTCCAAGACCTATGACCCTTGACCAAGACCCTCCAAGACCAAGTCATCCTTCCTTCTTGATGAGCTTTCCTTACACAACTTCGAGCAACAAACTTTGACCTTCCAACAACTTCTCCAACAACTTCAACCCCAACAACAATTTCTGCAACTTTGACCTAGCAGCTTCACCAACTTAGACCTAGCAACTTTACACCTTCGACCTTGATGCAGCTTCAACAACTTAGACCTAACGACTTCGCAACTTCGATCTAGAGGCAACTTCACAACTTCGATCTTGCAACTTCACAACTTAGATCTTGCAACTTCATAACTTCGACCTTGCAGCTTCACACCTTCGATGCAGCGTCAGAATTTCGTCTAGCCTAGAAACTATAGAAACCCTAACGAAAGAGAGAGAGAGAGGCCCAAAAACTTTGATCTTGATCTTCTTCTTCTTCTTTGTCCCTTTCCAGCTTCTATCTTGAGGAGATTGAACTTTTTTGAGTGTGTGTGCAAATGAGGCCGAATTCCTTCTTATTTATAGGCTTGTGAGGGGTGTGAATTGCTATCTTGAGGCCGACTTGATCTTTGTGCCATGATGAGGTCTTGGAGGGTCTTTTGACTCTATTTTGACTCAATAAAATTTTCTTTACAATATGTAACATGCCCAAATGGGTCTTCAATAAATGAGAATGACTCAATTGACTTTATGACTAACCTAGAAGCACTCAATAGGTGCTTGACTTAACAATAAATTCCCCTTGAGCATGAAACCTATGCCTAAAGAACACAAATAATAAATTTATTTTTCTCTTTTCATTAAATACATAAAATCATGATTACATATGCCATTATGAAGACCGAACCTAGTTACATATTTCAACACTCCCTCTTAACTAGGGAGGTATTCATAATCCATACAAGGTACTTGGACATTCTTAATTTGAAGAATTCTTATAAGATGAGTCAGATTGGTAACCCATCTATATAACATCATATCACCAAACATTGTCAGCTAACAAGGTCTTGACTAACAACTCTATCTCTCCACAAGATCAGAGCACAATGCTGGCGAGACCAATGATTTATAGACACCCTCATCATTGTCTCTCTTGGAACATACCCCACTCGGGGTCTCTTAGAGTATGTTCCACCAGGGCTATTCTTATCTCGGATTCCCAATCCTCAAAAAATATTGGTCCTCTACTACTACTCTTATCTTGGATGCCCTACCACATCCTCAAAGAGTATTAGATGCCATATGCTTACCCAATCCTCCATTCTTTCTTCCCACGTGAAGGCAAGAATGATGTGTCTACCTCTCCCTCTCAACTATGGAGGATATACCCATTCTAATGAAGGAATGCATCCATTCCTATAAAAGGAATGTACCCAATCTCCTTCTTAACCAGGGCGTTGACCAAGCCTCCCCTTAACTAAGGACTTGCTTCCAACAACTCTCTAGGTGGAGATCATGGGACAACCGACTGCTTGTAGGACTCTGTCTTTCGATGTCATGAATTTCTTCTTAGCCCATCCAGATATTGTTCAAAAATAAAAATGGAACATCAAATTACCTTTGTGATGGTCTTAGATCGCGATATTTTCTTTTTGTATCAACATCCTGCAGTCATATTGATCCATCTCCAAAAAGATATTAAATGTCAAGGGTCATCTTCCTTTCCATACTTCATTCGAGTCTTCATACCTTTTCCATGGAGATGTCGCGATCAATTCTTCTAGTTATTAGATGTTGATTTCCTTTTCTATGTGACAGTAGTTGCATCTTTCACGATCTCTCCTTAATTTCTTCACATATCGCTTCTCAGGAACTCCCATTCATAGTTCCTTCATTTTTATCAACCACCTCATATTCCATATGAGGACTTATTATGTTGATTTCAGCTAGTCAATATGTGAACCATGCCTTTATGCATCCTTCCAAAGGAAGAGATCCCTTTCTCTTGATCATGCTCATGAGGTGGATCATTTAGCCATGCTATCTATAACTATATGACGTGACTCAATTTTATCAAATACAAGCATACATACCTCATCTCTTCCTTTTGGTCATCTAGATTTCCTTCAACAACTTCCTTGATTGAAAGAACTTCAATTACCTTGACTTGCTTCACTTCTTTTGATATCATACCATCATTCCATGAATCCCATACAAGGTGGAATTCCTGGCATATACACTTACTTCTTGCAGTAGGTGAACCTTCTGATGAAGATTCCAACGGAGGATCTTGATCATCCTCATCCTGCAAATGCTCCTTTTTGAATGATATATGATGAGATCTATACTAGATGACTTTCATTTTTTGCATAAGTACTACTTATGCTTCTAATGAGGTTACCAAGAGCTACATCCTTCTATAGGTGACAACCATAGAATTCTATTTAAGCTATCTTTCATGCTTCTTTATGATGATGTCACGAGCTCTGGCTTTCAATCATATGCTTCTATGATGCCATCTCCTAACATGATGCATCCTATCATGCTTCTAATGATTCCTACCATGATAGTTATACTTTACAACAAAAAACTTGAAAAGAACCAGGTGAGGAAGACTATCTCAATCATAGTAGAGATATTTTACTTTCTCCTCCTTGGATTTCTTCTTTTCAACTTCTTCCACTTCTTCAGTGATATGGGCTTCTTCCCTTCCTCTTTTGTTGTTGTCCTTCATGATCTTTGGACAATCTCTCTTGTAGTGCCCATATTCATGACAACCATAACATTGAACCTTCGACATGTTCTTCTTTTTCTAAGGAACAAGTTTCCCAAACTTCCCTTTTCTTCTAGCCATGGCAGTAAATGCTTAAACTTGCTCGCTTGGTCCTACACTGATTTTTGCCTTTAACCCGATTTCTTCGATTTTGCACAATGACAATAGTTCATTGAATGGAGTAACTTCATCTTGTAGAGCTATTCCTTCTTCTTTTGATATCTTCATCTTGTAGAGCTTAAGCTTCTTCTTTCAGAGGTTCGACAATTAAACCTTTAACATGACCAACGACTTCATTTTCTTTGAGGATCAACTCTATCCTCTTCTTCCATGCAAGAAAGTTCTATGGCCCAACCAATTTGTTGCTCTCCTTGCAATATGAAGTCATTTTGACATATTCAAATATAGATATAAAAATACTTACTTGTTAAGTGAAGTTGCTCCTAGATGATGAAATCTTCAACTTGATGCCTTCTTGATTTTGATGATGATGTAGATAATAGAAGATGTCTTCTTGGTGAAGGTGTCTTTCTTCAAAAGTGATCTTTGGCTCAAAGGGAGATCACATTGATTCCTTGACGATGATGACAACGCTTTTTCCTGCTTTTCTTCCTTCAATACAATGCAAGTTAAACTTGTTTCACAACCTCAAATTTCGGCTTGATGTAGAAGTTCTGCAATTTTGGCCTTTTCTGCAATAACCCTAGTTCACATGTGTGGCTAGAAGATGGACAAATTTGCCTCCTTTCTACTTCGCTTCCTTTCTACTTCGCTTAACTTGACTTCTTTTTCTTGTTATTTCGGCTTGCAAAGGAGACCTTTCTTGGCCCATAACTTTATCCTTGATGGTTGCTGCAATTCGATACTTGCTATTGTAGAAGGATGTCTTAATACTTCGCACGTGTGGAGAATATAGCCTAGAAAAACAGACCCAAAAGTGCTTCACTCTTCCTTCCTGGTGAAAATGATTGTAGAATTTGTGAGTTTCCCAAATACACTTCAAGTGTGCAACCCTTCTTTCTTTGATGCTCTTAATTATTCCCTTTCAATATGATGAGAGGGTTAGTCCTTCTTGATGATTGATGCCCTTGATGTTTCCAAGATGATCTCTTTATACTTTGGCCCTAAAGTATCCTTCTTCGTGTTGTGCTTCCTTGATGTAGTTGCCTTAGCTTTGATACCATGTTGAGAAATCTAGGGGGCAACAAGTGTAGGTGATTTCTCTTAATTTAATAGCTGCTTGTGATGTATTTTTTCTTTAATCGATTAACTTCTTCTTTCCTTTATTATTATTAGTGTTCTCTATCATCAAACAACTACCAAAATCATAAAGAACAATGAGACAATAGGACACAAGATATAGGCAATCAACTAGGGCCAAAACATCTCCAACTGAGAGGAAGACCCAACATAATCCTTCTCCTCTTATAGATCTTCAATTGTCAAATTCTAAGACCTATGACCCTTGACCAAGACCCTCCAAACCCAAGTCATCCTTCCTTCTTGAGGAGCTTTCCTTACACTGCTTCCAGCAACAAATTTCGACCTTCCAGCAACTTTGACCCCAACAACTTTCTCTTGAGTTCATTTTGTTTTTCTCAGGTAGTCCACAATAGCCCAGGCCTTGAAGGCACCCACTCCATAGGTACCCATGCTTTTCAGAGATATATATAGTCTAGGTAGATGCGACATTGAGAGACTGAAGCCTCTTGACAACATGAACAAATGTTACATGTCCCAGAGTACATTTAGGACCTAATACGTTGGTCAAATTTGACCTAGCTTTGAGGATTCTTAATGATGACACCACTAGACCCGATATGCCCCCAAGCTAGCCTTGACACAACTTGATGGGCAAGAGTTAGTTTAGAGCCCAAATGAGGATGGTCTCTCATTGAGAGACTAGGGAGGGCTTGTTGCACATGAGGAAACCCTAACGCTAGAGAGAAGGATGCCTTATTTGACAGTTGGAGACCCATGAAGACCACATGATGGCACCCCAATTGCACTTGGGACCCCAGAGGAGGATTTTATGATCGTCCCTCAAATTTTGGATGATCTAGGAATTTTGACACGTTTGGACACCTCAACATACCTTGGCATGGAATTTGGAACCATAAAAGGGCATGACGTTAGCATTTAGTGAGGATACAACTCACACGTGTGGCCAATTAGGGTCTGTTTTGTCATTAGCTAGTGGGTTGGCTTGTAACCCAAGTTCATTTCATTTCAAACTTTTTATTAGGGCTTCATTAGGCTAAAATACTTAAGGTGGACCTCATAAGTAGAGGTCACCTTCATTTCATTTTCATCATCACTTGTGGATCAGTTTGACCCTATTAGAGATTTTGGCCTAGCTGAAATTTCTCTTGTACCTTGTGGAGATGTGATCTATCATGGAGTTTTTGCTTATGGAGCTATTCTGTTGTTTTGGAGATGTCATTTTGGAGCAATAAAGGATTGGTTCATGCATCTATCTTATATGTCTTCTTTGTATTGGAATGTTTTCTATGGCTATTGCATGGAATGGATATATTCTAGGGTTTCTATGTGCTATTTATTAATGAATTTTTTCTATGAAATCTTACCAATGGTATTGTATGCATTACCCTTGTATAATTTGTGTGACAATCCCATGAGTGATTCTTCATGATAAACTCTCCTCATTATTGACTTTGATCTCTCATAAATGATAGCTAGGGTTTGAAACTAGGGTTTATTATTCCCTTACTCCATTATAGGATTTATTCATTTTTCTCCTAAGTAAATCTCCCTTAGACTCCATCACCCAAGGTCAAATTGTTGGTCACACCTAAAATCATCTCTATATCATATTTTTCTCCCATAATTCTGATTTTCGGCCTCTTAAGGAAAGCCACTAGGCCAGGGTTAAGGTCAAAATTCAATTAGCGTTGACTGCGTTACCTTGTGGAGGGCTTCAATACTTGGTTGTGAGGTCATCACCTCAAAATAAACCTCTTCCCATGGTTAGTTCCTCCATTTTAGGGCTAGCGCCCTTTTCACCCTCCTCTCAGTATTTCCAACAATTGGTATCAAACTAGGTATCTTCAGATGCAACCTAACAGTTGGAAGGTAGACCGCAGAAACACAGATGGCAAAGTCAAGAAGGTGCGACTCCAAACCCCCAAAAGAAGTCTTCTCCATAAAATCTTTAATAGAAGATGAAGACAATCAAAAGAGTTAGCTAGATTTAGAAGAATTTTACATCATTGATTTTGAAGCAGAATTTGTGGCTGCTTAGAAACAAATAATCAAGCTCAAAAATAAAATATAAGGCGTTTGCAAATCCTTGAAGAGAAGATTCATAACATTGATAAAACAAAATTTGTTCTCTTGAGATGTCAAGCAAAGGAAGCAGACAAGAGTGAAGAAATGTTGTCAAGTCAACTGAAGGAAAAGGTTTAGGATTATGGAAGCTAGAAGCAGAAGTTGATCAAAACTAAAAGAGGAAGAGCAAAAATTTGAAGAAGTCATCTCCTTGAAAATTTAGCTAGAAGAAGCTATGAGAATAGAAGAAGTGATGAAAAGCCAGCTGAGGGAAAAGGAAGAAAATTGTGAGAAGCTTGAAGCGGAAATTGTGTCATTAAGGCACAAAGTAGACAAGTTCAACAAGAAATTGAAAAGTTCTCAAATGTTGGATGATATTCTCAACATTCAAAGATCACCATACGAG
>Ga0115851_101523_pt1 | contig 12291 bp, 9 predicted proteins | sample InSIn2gowninarea_FD_83865 | JGI IMG/M metagenome (GOLD analysis project Ga0115851, IMG submission 83865)
ATGTCGTGGTGGTTGGCACAGTACAGGTTCTTCAGTGTCGACCAGACTGTCCGGCATGCGTGTACTTAGTAATCTATGTTGATTTTCGGTATCGTCCCATCTTTGCTCAGTCACCTGCTTTTGCTATTCCACCGACTTCAGCTCCTATCAGTTGGCTGAATAGCTTTGCTACTTGGTAGGATTGACAACTGAGTCCTCGGTCCACTTGGTGACGATGCAGCATATATCTACGGACTTAATTGGTAAGGAGGACAAGAATTGCGATCCATAGACAACCATGCCCACAAACATGATCTCATATCATAATTCAAAATTCCCCATTGGCTCTGATGGTGAACCGGGGCCTTAGTTATTTATCCCACCAACTACATAGATAGGACTGCTAGTAGCCCATAAACATCTAACAGGTATCTACTATAATATCAGATATACAAAACACTAGCTTTAGTCATTCTGTTTAACAAATTCTCCGCAATTATATACTAAACGCTACTTGTTCGACGTTGGTCGTACCACCACTGGCTCGTGCTATGGCATGAAACCACTTGAACAAGCTGAGATGGCATTAAAGTGCCAAAGATGATCGCTGTTAGTGGCAACCAAGGGTCCCTTGATTACCCATAGGGTTGAGAACACCTGACGATGTTTGGACGTCATTAGGACCGACGGACTGTCCACTAGCTAACTTGACCCAGTACTCGGGGCTGACATGTCTGTAGTCCAAGAGGTAACCCGGAAGCTTGGATACCGCATCATCAGCATGTGTTCCTGGTAGTTCCCACCCTTCCGTCCTGTCGCGAAATTGGGAAAGGCCGTATTACCGACCATAGGTGACCCATACGTGTACTGCCTCTTTCGCATGACGAGTGCGTCCTAGTATGGTACGGTCAGATTACACAGGGAAGTGCCGGGGCCAGGACCTATTGGTCGGCAGGACTGTGCTATATGAATCTTATTTATTGTATAATCCGCGTCATGTTTGGCGAACCTAGGCTCTGCCTACCTGCCAGTGTCAACCTTTCCTCTACATGCTCATCACGCTTCATTGCTTCCATGAGAGCAGGACGCATTCACGCCAGATCACAGCCCCAGATACCGTTATTGAGGGCGCATCCAATCTTGGTGTATAGTGTGGAGGACAGGATCTCGGCGTGACCAGTCTGGCCTTCGTAATCCCAGCCTGCAGACATGGTGCTGCAGATTCCGTCAAGACCAGGGAGGGATGGAATCTCGCAAAGCCAGCCACCAACAAAGACGTTTTCGAAGTTGCTGGTATCACCTGGGGCAAGAACTTGGGCCATGGAGCCGGGATTAAGCTCATGGACCATCTGGCCTTTGCCGTCTGTCACTGTCTTGAGAGCGTTGGCCTGGAGCGTATCACTCTCACTCAAGCCACCCACGCCCATCTTGGCTCGCCATTCACTGACGACGCTCATGTAGTCGGCGCCGTCGCTCGAGCCGTTGGATGTAACAGTAGTCGTTGTTGTCTTTACTGTAGGTGCGGCGGTCGATTGCACAGCTTTGGTCTGTGTTTGTCGTTGCTGTGAGATCGACGAGTAGGAGGATGCTGCGGACGGTCCAGGTGTTGAAGTTTCGACTAGGATAGAGGCAGTGGGTCTAGGGACGACTTCGCCAGCGAAGTCGTTGTTGACAAAGTTCAAAGTTGTAGCAACGGTTTGATGGGCCGTCACGGCGGCAACTCCTCGTCGGCTGTCCGCACTGTGTTGCCAGTGGTTACCGATATCCCACGGTACTGCCAATGCGGACCCCACAACCGTGAGAGAGGAGAGAGTCGTGATTGAGCGCATTCTGCTCACCAGTGAAAGGTCTGTCTGATGGACTCCGAGTCCGGCTGCTCGATGATTTGTTGACTGTCTTTGACGAATGACGACTAAACAAAGCAATAAGGAGTGTACGGTCCCGAAGGATAAATGAATGTGGTTGGAGAAGGGAGAAAACGACGGAGTTACAGGCATGTTCATATATACAGCTGATCTTCACACTGAACTGACCGGTCGACATTTCACGGCCACAGCAAAAGTGCCATCCAGTCGGTCTGCGACGCGACACACACACACTTCCGTGTTTCAAGCCCATCGTTAACGCATTCTTGTACATGATTTAGGCGTGATAGCTCACAGATCGAAATGTGGTAGTCGGTAGTAGCTTGCCCACCGTCCAGACTGGGCTGGTCATGGTTGTCGGAGTGTCAGGATACTCAACTCCCAACCCGAACCTTACCTGTTGTCTGCTGTCGGTATTACGAGTACCTGTGCTCTGAGTTTCGTAGCTCAGGCCGATTTCCATACAGTACGTACAATAGATTATCATTCGCTCCCTCCACATTTTCGGTCATACTCTCTGATGTCTGGAGGCTGATTTATACTATGTGCCCCGTGATCTGCCCATTAATCACGTGTCAGTAACATGTCGACATGCAATCAGGCTGCCCACGTATGTTGCGATGTCAACCAAGATTTATACGATTTCCTTAGGAATGTTAACTGCAATCAAGACAAGTCTCAGTTCATCCTAACTACCAGCTTTCAACCTATGGTCAACTGACGACAATCGAGGCTGTCCACGCGCTGTCACTGGCACCACACTCGACACACCTCTAAATAATCGAAAATCATGACATCATTGCTACACAGTCTTGGCATGGATAATATTATCTAGTGCAGGACTTCACGGAGATAAAGTGGAAGGTGAGGCCAAATCCACGACGAGATTTTTTTCGATGACGTTGCTTGATCACGCCGAAGACACACCAAGACACACGAGGTAAACAACAGAACTGGAGCGGAACACTTCCCTCAGTCTTTAAGAGGAAAGTGTCGGTTCTGATTTTGATCATTACAGTACATCACTTCAAAACACTCCTGACATTGTGTTGAGATGATATTAGAAAGATGTTGAAACGCTTTTTAAAGTGCCGCTAACATGTCACGGGTCGCAAATCAATTCTAAGGCGGACAGCAGCCTTTCGAAGTACTTCAAGCATGCTAACATCATTTTGAAGCAGTCTAACATAATCTTAGCAACATCTCAGCACAATGTACTAGCTATTTGTAGTGCTTCGAAATGCTGCTAACATCATTTTAAAGTGCTTTCCAACGACTAGCTGTGGGCGAGATCGTATATTAGCATAATATCAGCACTCTTCAGCATCACGTCAATATCACTCAAGAGCAATACCCGCCATATTAGTTATCCTCAAAGCTATTACGACCTCAAACAAAACCAAAATCAAGCTGAATGAGAATGTGGTCGATGCTGTAACCGCTTTCGACGCGAAACAGAAAGAGGTTCCATGTGGTCAAGTTTTGCCAGATTTGTTAGGCCAGTTTGCGGGCGGACTGACAATTCGGAACCACAGTAGAACTACTTAGGTAGTGAGTGACGGGATATTTTTAACACCCTCTAATCATACTATACTTTACTGATGCTGGGCCTAAAGCATCTATGTGTCGCATTGTGCTAGCGTACGGGTACTATGCTCCCTATCCCGCATTTTGTGATAGTGTTAACACGGATTCAGGACCAGCAAACACGCGATCCTCAGTTGTGGGAGTCCAGTACTACATCATCAAAATGGCTTGGATATGTGGATGACGATTCCACAGAGGAATAAGAGTACAGATTTGAACGAAGCGCGTTGTTCCTCAATCACAAGATGGTAAGCGTGAACCTCCCTCCGAAGCCAAACGAGTGCTGGCAACCTACACAGCGTCCCGTGAGCGTAATGTTGTTCCATATGTGCCTCCTACCTTTTCGCCCTCCCAGAGCTCATTGGGAGAGTTGCAAGTGGAGCGAGAACCCGCGTTTTTGGCTGGGTCCTTTAGTGGCCAGGTTGCGTTGGACCTATATAAAATCGGTACTGCCGTACAGTCGTAATGTGTTGTTAGTTCAGCTGAAACATGTGTCTCGACTCTTTGGAAACAGCGTGAGCATATGCTCTTAGTGGTACGGCTCCAAGCATGATACCAGGCAGCAGACTCGGTAGAATAGCAAAAGCAGGTGACTGAGCAAAGATGGGACGATACCGAAAATCAACATAGATTACTAAGTACACGCATGCCGGACAGTCTGGTCGACACTGAACAACCTGTACTGTGCCAACCACCACGACATGGTTGGTGAGACCTGAGCCGCTGCATGACGTGAGCAGATTGGAGCTTTGTAGTGGTGCAAGAAAATCTCGATACTTGTAGTAGCAACTTCCACAAACGATGTTCGTCGCCTCCTGCACCTGCCGCGAGGTTAGAGAAAGATGCTCGCTCGTCTTCGCTCGTCCGGTTCTGGTATGGTGTTGATGTGTCGTTACCTGATCCAAGGTTTGGAGGCCAGACGAACGGTGGTATCAAAGCGAGCGTTGCTTGTGCTGGTGTAGTCCACTCGTCGATAGAGTGAGATTCAACACCACTTGCTCCAGCGTCCTGTCATCCATCACTGCTTCTGACATAATGTATTCGGAGGCCGTCGTTGGATGGTCGCGCATCATAGACCAGCAATCCTGGACGAGCCAATAGCTTTTTCATCCGTAGTAACAGCATGCTGACTGCACAGTACACCGTCGTAACTGAGTCCCGCATGACTGTACTGTACATATGTCGAGAGCGCCTGATGCAGCAAAGGAAGCCGAACGAATCGTAGTCGCTCCTTAGTGCCGCCAAGCTGAAGGTACTGTACGTACCACGATCCTTTTAAGTCGAGCCGGCTGGCAGAAGTACGTGATCGACGGTTCAACCACCCCACCAGCGATGGGGTCTTGACATGAGAACAGATTTTGCTACTCGTGTGTTTCTGGCTCGATCGACGTGTCCTGTTGGTGACTCGCCGACACATCTACAGTACAGTACTGTACTTGGTACGTCGAGTAGTTACTCTGCGACCTGCTGCAAAGGCAAGAATGTTTCTCTCGCACGCGAGCACCCCCTCCAATGAAAGCGCATTCACAGCCACGGAATACAGTTTGGCGGACCCCGCAGTCCCCCCATGATCGCGGTGGATCGCGCAAAATGCATCCTAAACAGGCGGCTCGTATTGTTTTTCGACTGCAAAGCGCGGATCCTCTTGCTCGTTTTTTGTTACTGTAGACACGCCAACGTCCAGACGTCCAGACGAACATGTGACGTGGATGGGTAGCGGACGGGTCGTTGTGGATCTGTGGTAGTCCGGTTCGTGGAGCGGTCGAGGAACCAAAACATGAGCTCATTCCTTGTACGATTTCAAGTTCAGCAACGAGCTAACCTGAAAAGCACTAGTTCAGCATAAATAATAGTGGATTATCCGAGTAACTTTGTTGATTGCACGACTGTTCTCACCCCATACTAATCGAGGTATCTCGAAGTCTAGTGCTCAGACAATTGGTGCTCAGAAAACCGTGAGGATCACCTACATTTCGCACCTAGAGCTTGCTGTATTGGGCAGATGTAGAGTAGTGGAAACATGTAAACTGTTGTTTTGACATCAAAAGAGTTCTACGGTACTTACCAGGTAGGGAGTCTTGGCGGCTTAAAACTTCTAAGCCCGGGGGATTACGGTGAATTGGAGTCCCACTTCACGCGCGAACCTTGGATGAAACTTGCCACAAGCGGGGTCTAACGGGTACTGTATTGTATTGCACATACTGTAGAGTACAGTGTAAGTACAACAGAAAGATGTGTAAATAAGGTGGGTGGCGTGACCTACATTGAAGGCGGGGCATGCGGTCCAGTAGTGCAAGAGATGAAGAAATAACAAGACAGCCCACCAATCTGCTGACTCTATCGCCATTTGGACACCGTTCATTCAACTGATGGCATCATGCTTATGGATCACACATATCGGGTGTGTGTCCAATTATATCAAGAGTTTATGCTTATCTTGCTTGTAGGGTATGGTTTTGCCGAGAAGGGATTACTTTGTCATTTCCTGGCCTCACCAAACACCTATGGTCCAGCGACTTGCACTTCTTTTGACCAATAAAACATTCCTTTTTGATGCTCCTGGCGTCGAGCTTACCAATTAATGTGACGGTCGGACGTATTGGAGCAAAGATGTACGAGTATTGTGGTCTATGAAGCGGTGGTATTGAGTATGTCTAAAGACAGCACCGAAGTGCAGGTTTTAGGAGATAGAAAGTGGGTGCTCGGCACACCTGCCGTTTACGGCCTGACAGTAACACGAACTAACATCACTTAGTGTGATAAAGGTCGTGTGAAACAGGCCACATGGGCACGGAACTATACCGAATACAGCACGATTCAGCACCCTTCCAAGATACGATTCGTGGACTTGACTCCTTTGTAATCCGTACTCTCAAGCGGGAAGTGAATCAATGGCCGTTCCCACCACTCAGACGATGTCCCATATCGCTCGGGGCCTCCACCTGTTGGACTTCACAGTGCATCTTTCCTTCCTCAACTCTTCAGAAGAGCGGTACAAACTCTGACTATGGTGGCTAACCATGACCGACCTCCTCCAGAACCCGTTCACAATCTACTTGACCTTCTTCGAGAGCATCGTCACCCGTATGCCAAGAAGTGCTCCGTTGCTTACTAGGCGCGATGGTTTTGACCACGTTTTTTTCAACAAGCTCCTTCTACACGTCCAAGTCGACTACGTCGCGTCTGAATCTCCTACTTCCGCGCTCGGGTCGCCTTTTTACCTTTTGTTGGGCTTAGGCCAGAAACAATTCAGTCTCCGTTGCACCTGCACATGTAAGACCTCTTTGATTGAAGCATCGATACAAAGTCTGGGACCGCCGCGAAAACATCACGCATCGGTTCCTGCGCTCCCCAGACACGACCGCTCCACCGACCAGATTGTTGTTGTGCTGATTCCGTCCATCGTCACTTACAGAGATAGCAGCTCTGCCCTTGCTTCTTATCTCCCTAACGCTCGATTCTGAGCTGGCGGTCTTGACAACTTCGATCTACCAGGCTGGTCACTCTACGTTGTGCGATTCACCCTCCATGATCGTTTAATCGAAGTGAGCACCACTTCGACAGGGGTGCGGCACCAAAACATGTGCTTCCGGCAATCAGGCACGACCTCCCAAACAGACGTTGTGATGATCACAAAGAGAGCTTGACTTATCCAAGCGCTCGAAGATGCATCGAAGATGTCGCTCAGGTACGGAAGACCTCGGATGGGGCAGGGCGCGCCACTGATCGATGATAGGTTGCTTCACATGTCGACTAAGGAAGAAAAAGTGTCCGGAAGGGAGGCCACGCTGCGAGGCTTGCCACAATCTTGGCCTCGAATGCGCATACAAACGACCAATTTGGTGGAGCAACAATGACACACGGAGAAAGCAGAAGGACCTGATCAAAGGAATCACCAAGCGAAATAAAACTGAGAAGGCGACACTACAGCAGACTGCGAAAATCCCACCCAACATGCGACGTTCCATAGGACCGCCCAACATGTATGAGGATCCGTACACCCATCATAAGCGAGCAGGCTCGGAGGACTCGGGCGAAGACCTTTATGACCCCGCCATTGATCTGAAGTTTGCTGGTACTCCTGGCTATCATGACCCTCACGCAGCCCAATACCCCGCGACACCTTTCCTTCATCCTGAAATGCAGAGTGCAGGCTATTATGAGGTAGATGTAAGGACGGAGCGACAAATGTTCGTGAACGGCATTTCTACTCGGCGTGATTCATCGATCTCAACGTTTAACACATTCGTACCGCCTCCACCTCATGTAGTGCTTCCGTCTTTCACTGGCGACGAATTCTTACAACCAGGTTATCTCGTGACTCCAACTGCGATCTGGATCAACGAGGTCGAGCTTGACATTCACTTTCTCGGCCTTTCCCATGGCCCACTGCTGCCACAAACGACACCCGCGGCCAACGTGAAGGTAGACGCACGTGATCGGGAGCTTCTCACTCACCTGATTGAGCATGTGCTGCCAATGGTCTTCCCCATCCTCAATGCTAACCAGTGTGGAACTGTCATGTCTGACATAATCCTGCCAGCCCTTGAAAACAACCAAGCATATCTCCATTGCTGTCTGAGCGCAGCAGCAATTCACTCGAAGTCCCTTGGACTCAGCACAACCAGAAACGTGAATGGCGATGTCCTTGGACATAAGTTGGCCTTCGTCCAACAAGTCGTAACCAACCTCAATGCTGACTCGAACCACGCGCAGGTCCTGGAAGCAACACTCGGCATGATCTCCATGCAGTGCGTTACTGGTCATGCCGACGACAGGGAAAATGACATTCCATGGCATCAACACTTTCTCGCCGCCTCTGAGCTGGTAAGAAAACTCAACTTACCGACCATGCTCGGGCAGCTACCACCACAAGCACATGCTGCTCGTCTATCATTCAATATGACATTGACAGCATGGATCGACATCCTTGGTGCAACGATGCTAGGCCGATCTCCGCTGTTTGCCGACACGTATCGAAACCAATACCTTGCTGCCGGCAGCACTGGTCTGACAGAGCTCATGGGATGTCGGGACAACGTGATGTACCTGCTCTCCGAGATTGCGTGCCTTGACTCGCTACGACTCGATCAGCGACTAAACCACAATAGCGTCTGTTCGCAGGTGGAGTTTCTTGGTCACCAACTCGATGCTACGGAGTTTGTCAACGACACTTTGCAACAACCTTACTCGAGCTCCGGCAGTATTTGTCCTCGACTGCTGTCGAAGAACATCACGGCGATCTTCCGTAAAGCTGTCTGGCTGCATCTGTGTTCGATCGTGCCCGAATTCGACCGTTCTAGCCAAAAAGTAGAAAACCTGGTGCAAAACATTGCCGACATGATGTCGTTCATTCCCGGTGGAGCTGTTGGGTACGACCGATCTTTGGTATGGCCCCTCCTGATTGCTGGCTTCTGCTCGATGCCCGCGTCAGCATTTCGCAAGGTGTTGGTTACTCGGACCGAAGCTATGGGCTTTGGTGGTAAGCATGGCAATTTCGGGAGAATGATTAATGTTGTCCAAAAATGCTGGAAGAGAAACGACGACATCGCTCCGTCCGCAGTTGCTCGTGAGGCCGTACCTATTACAACAGGAGCCCTCGTTTCACTCGATAGCTCACTTCGGTCGCTGGTGAATACAGATCTTGGTCCTCGTTCGATGCCACAAACAGCACTGAAGGAAAAGCACTGGAGAGAGGTTATGAAGGAAAACAATTGGGAATTTCTGCTCATCTAAACACCGCCCCGGTAATTATGTGTCACTAAAACTAAGTTAGCATGTTTCGTGTTGTTTTGCTGGCCAGGCTACAAGCTGCGTGCCCACGCTTCCGTAACGACATGTATTAACACAATGGTGACTTATTCGGGGAAAGTGCTCAGGATTCAAACTTTCGACGTAGTACTGTAGCCATGTAAAAACACCTATCCTTCAGCCGCCTCTTTGTTGACACCAAGCATGCCTCACACTCCATAATATCCCTCCTGTGTTGAATTACAAGTAAGCATTTGAACATTCGTCCAATTTCTCCTTCAGTAGCCCTACTATCTTCAAATACAATCCTCATGAACACGAACCGACCGATTATCCAACCGATCAATGATCACTCCAATCCTTCACCAGGGCCCCTCAGAACGTCCCTCACACTGAATCCGGCAAGCTTTATTGCTTGAAGTTGACTTAGCCGCTACCACTGATAAACATTACCTCGCTTCTGCTGGGACTACAGCTATTTACCTACAGTAGGTTACAATACTTGTGTAGTGGGTAGTTTCACTGTTGATATGTACTATAGCCCTTCAGGTGGGTCTCGATGGTCCACAGAGTATCAACATCACGCAACGGGGATTCTTGACTCGTGTGTTAATCTCATCACTGTAGTACGAGTAAGAGCACAGATCCAAACTGGCCTAAGCGCGACCATGACACTCCACGGACGACTAAGACCCGCTCGAAGGCGGAATTACAGTGGCGGCAACGTCGACTGCAACATCCGGTCAAGAAGCCTGTATGGGTGTGGTTTTCCATCTGCTTATAGACTGGTGCCTGCTGCGCTTCACTTGATGTCACTGATGAGACTGAATAAAATGGTGCTGTTTTGCCCTAGCATTTTGTCTTTCTTGACCCATCGCTACATTTACTTGGACGTACGTCCATGTGGTCTGGGCTGAGACAATGGGGGGTGGAGCCACAACAACTGCACTTTTTTGAACTGTACACTGCAGTAAGTACTGTACAGTACAACCAAAATCATCCACGACCGACTACGATTGTTGCAGGGGTTGACACAAGGATTATTTCGGGGAACATAACTAGTGTATTGTGAATCAACACTTCCCTGCACACCGCCGCCTGCGCCGCCTGCACCGCCTGCACCGCCTGCACCGCCTGCATCACTCCTGCGCCAAAGGTCTGGATCCATTACGTTGCTCATTGAACGTTCCTGAGCTGAACTCAGTACTTTTCGCTTCGGGAAGAAAGCAAGGCAGACGTATCACAGACGTGTAACTACTAAAGACACATCGGACCATGTGAAGCAAAAGCACCCACGTGAATATTCTGCGCAGGAATCAAAGCGTCATCGGCTTCGAAACGACATCTCATCGTCCAGCACGAGGCAGAAAACAGAACCAGAACATCGAGAATTGTAAAGACAGCCCTTCAACGCAGATATTGGTCGACTGAACAATCTGCAAGTCCATGTAATGTTCGACGATTCGAAAGTGCGGGACCAACAAGTGCAGCTGAGACGTTGTCTTCTGATTGGAACAGGTGTAAGATCTACAGCAAGTTTGCTATGTTTGGTGGAGGCTGGACCAACTTTGGCTGCGACCTGCAATCTGGAGTCGTCGGGCACTGTGGTGCAATGCTCGTATGGAATCAGGTCATCAAGAGTTCCAGACAACAGGGCGTGGCTACTCATCGACAATTCCTGGTCTAGTGTATCAGCTGGATGCAGGTACTGCAGTACTGTAGACAGAACTTTCCTCTATCAATCTTACATCTCTTGCAGCACAATAGTCGAATGCGGGCTTCCCTTTGACATTTGCAAGGTGATGTCTGGCCAACTGAATCGGAGTTACCAGACCACCCACTGACAGTTGATGTTTCATCCACACCCATCTGGACTAGGCTGACACGTCCTCGTGGTTACATTCCCATGCGGGTTATGTGTCGAAAACTCTTATGATGCAAAACTCCAAATAAGCCTGAAAGAAAAGTCTCCCATATCCTTTTTCGCACCAATGCAAGTTCGTTGGGGCCACCCATTACTACACACGCGACACAGCTGCAGCACCACATTTGTTTCTCGCGTTGTGCAAGATGAGGTCCGCTCCACACCAACAAATATTAGTACGCCTCTCCATCTTTCCCTTCTTGTGGCTTCTCACCGCCAGTATTCACTCCTTAACATCACATCGTGGAGCAGGTCTCCTCAACACAGCATCAATCCTTTGCTGTTTGGTTCTATCAACCAAAACCACATTCTTTCGAAGACTATTTAGCGACCAAGCAACCAACCACTCTGTCCAGAGACATACTATCGTTTGAACAAAACAAGATGGTCTTAGTACCCTTCACCGCAGCTCTTGCTCTGCTCTATTTGGCTCCGGCAGCCCTGGCCGTTGGCTCAGCCCGTGTCGTCAACAACTGCGAAGGCACAGTCTATTATGCCTCTGTTTCTCAAGGAGTTGCCTCGTCCATGAAGCCTCTCCCTGCCGAGGGCTTTTCTGAAGCTTACACCATGCTAAACAATGGCATCTCTATCAAGCTTGCCCCTACCGTTACTAGCCCTGTCACTCAATTCGAGTTCACCTGGTCGGATGGCCGGGTCTCGTACGACATCTCGAACATCGATGGCAACCCGTTCGCCGACCAAGGCATGTCACTCACTCCATCCATGATTGACGCCTCCGGCTTTCCGACTTGCCAGCCTGTGAACTGCCCTGCTGGACAGTCTACGTGCGAGGCTGCATACAACCAGCCTGATGATGTCAGGACCATGGTCTGCCCTGATGCCAGTGATCTCGTCTTCACACTTTGCCCTGGGAGCTCAAGCAAGCGAGACTCATTTTTCCACCACATCGCTCACCGAGTGCATTCTCGTCATTTCGAGTGAACGGCATCCCCATGTGCGCAGCCGGTTCTGCGGCCAGTTTCAATTCACGACTAGTTTTCGAAGTCATTCTTTACGGAACACTAACTTACGGCCAACTCGTAACGGTTACTGTTATATCCGTTGTTTCCTGAATACTAGGTTCCTTGATCACGACCGACGATGATGAAGTTAATTCCTTGCGGGAACTACAACGATGATGTTTTGAGTAGGCGCCGGTTCGATGTGTCTTTCCTGATGATGCGG
>Ga0115851_101524_pt1 | contig 12290 bp, 13 predicted proteins | sample InSIn2gowninarea_FD_83865 | JGI IMG/M metagenome (GOLD analysis project Ga0115851, IMG submission 83865)
AAAAAAGATTTAGGTATTTCTCAAAGTTTTTTTTGTGTTACTGCTGAAGAAACAACCAATATTTTAAACACACAGTCAAATATTTGAAGCATAGCTGAGAATGCAAGGAATAGCCAGCACAAGCACTAGTATGGGTATGTTTAATATCCAGCTCCCACAGTTTAATGGGAAAAACTATGACTATTGGGCAATAACCATGAGAGTCCTGTTTGTTTCTCAAGATTTATGGGAACTTGTTGAAGATGGATTTAAAGAACCAGCATATGAAAATGAGTTTAATAGATTAATTCAGGCAGAGAAAGACCTATTGAAGAGTAATAGGAAGAAAGATTCCAAAGCCCTTGTATTTTTGTATCAAGCAGTGGACCAGAGTGTGTTTCCAAGGATAGCAGCAGCCAAGACATCCAAAGAAGCATGGCAAACTCTCAAGACAGCCTATCATGGCATGGAGAAAGTGAAGACAGCAAAACTACAGTTGCTGAGGAGAGATTTTGAGAATCTGAACATGAAGGAGTCAGACAACATTGACTCATTCTTCACACATGTGATTGGTCTTGTCACACAAATGAGATCTCATGGAGAGATTCTTGAATAAAGGAGGATTGTGGAGAAACTATTGAGGATCTTACCCTGAAAGTTTGATGTGATTGTCACCACTATAGAAGAGACAAAGGATCTCTCAAACTTTTCAGTTGATGAGCTACATGCATCACTGACAACACATGAGTAGAGGTTGAGTAGAAATGAACACTCATCTATAGAGCAAGCCTTCAAGACCCAGATTTCCTTTGGAAGAGGAAGAGGTCAAGGTAGAGGAAACAAGAGAGGAAGAGGCAGAAGCCAAAACAGAGGTGGAAGGAACAGTCAAGCAAATGCTCAAGGAAGAGGCAGCAATCCAAATTAGAACCAAGGCCAAGGCAGCAGCCAACAAAGAGGACAACATCATGCTCAAGGACAAAGGTATGAAAAATCCAATGTCCAATGTTATTATTGTAAAAAATATGGGCACTATGCAAATGAATGTAGGAAGAAGCAGCATGATATGAGTAATAGATCTAGTGCAAATATCACTAGAGAAAATATCAGTCAAGATAATGTGTTGTTAGCTTGTAATATGGCTGAAACAAACAGTGATGATATATGATTTCTAGACTCCGGTTGTAATAACCATATGACAAGAACCATAGACCTCTTTTCTGCTTTAGATCAAAATGTGAAGTCACAAGTCACACTTGGAACTGATAGAAAAATTTCTGTTATGGGAAAAGGAGAAGTTAAAATATTTACAAAGAAAGGTGAAAAGAAAACCATAGTAGATGTCTACTATGTTCCTAGAATGAGATGTAAGCTCTTGAGTATTGGACAGCTTGTTCAAAAGGGGTATAATGTTTTCTTTGTGAATGATGTATGCACCATCATGGATAGAGCACCCAACAAATGATGTATTGCTGAAATAAAGATGACAAGGAACAGGTTGTTCCCTCTTAGAATAAGGGCAGATTTGAAAAACAAAGAAGTAATTGCAGTAGTTACCCAAGAGGCTTTCCAAAGCGTGCCAAAGGATGAAAATTGGTTGTGGCACTTGAGATTTGGACATCTCAACTTTGGAGGTCATAAGTTGTTGAGCAGAAAAGGGATGGTAAGAGGATTACCATTGATAGAGAAACCAGACAGCCTTTGTGAAGGTTGCATATTGGGGAACAACACAGAGAAATTTTTCCATTAGGGAAAAGCATAAGGGCAAAATCACCCTTAGAGATTATCCACTCAGATTTATGTGGACCGATGCAAGCTCCATCATTAGCAGGCAGCCAATATTTTCTAACATTCATTGATGATTTTACAAGAAAAACTTGGGTTTACTTCCTTAAGAACAAAAGTGAAGTGTTTGAAAAATTTCGAAATTTCAAAGCACTAGTGGAAAACCAAAGCAGGCTGCATATCAAAGTTCTGAGAGCTAATAGAGGAGGTGAGTATATCTCCAAGGAATTCCTACAGTTTTGTAGAGAAAATGGAATTCATAAGAAATTCACAGCTAGGTACACCCCACAACAAAATGGAGTTGTCGAAAGGAAGAACATGACCATCATGGATATGGGGAGGAGCATGTAGAACGCAAAGCATTTGCCAAATGATTATTGGGCTGAAGCTGCACACTGTGTAGTATATATTTCGAATAGGTGTCCTACAAAAGCAATGATGAACAAAGTGCCAGAAGAAGCATGGAGTGGGAGAAAGCAAGGAGTCACCCACATGAAAGTTTTTAGATGTGTGGCTTATGCACACATTCCAGATCAGCTAAGGAGGAAGTTGGACAGCAAAGGGGAGAAATGTATTTTCATTGGATACAATAAGGAATCCAAAGCTTACAGGTTGTATATCCCATCTACCAAGAAGTTTTTTGTAAGCAGAGATGTTCAGTTCATTGGAGAGGAAGCTTGGAATGGAAGCCTAGAGAAAACAGTGAATGTTAAAAACTGTTTGTCTCATGATGAAGATGATGAGGAGATGGCTGAAATACATCCCCAAACAGCAGTGCCAACACAAGGACAGCAAGGAACACCCTTGAGGATAAATGAAAGTGCTTCTCCAGGCACACCACAAGGAGGAAATTCAAGTGCTTCTTCAAGCACTTGCACACCAAATGAAAGAGGTAAGAAATTTAGAAATCTAAGTGACTTTTATAATGAAGGTATTAATTCATTATTTGTTTTATATTGTCATGTTGATGATCCTATTCATTTCGTAGATGCAATTAAGGATAAAAAATGGATAGAAGCTATGGATGAGGAGATCAATGCCGTAGAAAGAAACATGACATGGGATTTGGTTGAGCTACCAAAAGGTAAAGAAGTCATTGGAGTCAAATGGGTTTACAAGACCAAGAATAATGCTGAAGGGAAAATAGAAAGACACAAGGCAAGGCTGGTTGTCAAAGGATATAAGCAGCAGTATGGGAGAGATTATGAGGAAACTTTCGCACCGGTTGCGAGAATGGAAACTGTGAGAGCAGTGTTGTCCATAGCAGCTCAAAACAAGTGGAAAGTTTACCAAATGGACGTGAAGTCAGCATTCCTAAATGGAGTGTTAAAGGAAGAGGTTTATGTTGAACAACCTCTAGGCTATGAGAAGAAAGGTGAAGAGCACAAAGTGTGTAGATTAAAGAAAGCTCTTTATGGGCTGAAGCAAGCGCCAAGAGCATGGTACAGTAGAATAGATTCCTATCTATTGGAGAATGGTTTTGAAAGGTGTGAGGGAGAACCCACCCTCTACATCAAAGAAAAAGATGGTAAATTGTTAATTGTTGTGTTGTATGTTGATGATGTTATTTTCACAGACAATGATGTTTATCTCATTGAAAATTTCAAATCAGTCATGAAAGAGGAATTTGAAATGACTGACATGGGTTTGTTGAGATACTTCTTAGGCATAGAAGTAGATCAAAATGAAAATGGGATTTTTATCTCACAAGCGAGATATGTAAATGAAGTGTTGGGCAGATTTAACATGCAAGAGTGCAAGGCAGCAATCACTCCCACAGTGATGGGATTAAAACTCAGCAAAGAGAACATCAGCAAGGATTTTGATCCTAGCTTGTATAAGAGCATAGTTGGCAATCTCATGTATTTAACTAGAACTAGGCCAGATATAATGTTTGCTGTTAGTTTAATTTCCAGATTCATGGATAGGCCAAAAGAAGCACATTGGCAGGTAGCAAAAAGGATTCTAAGGTATGTTAAAGGTACTAAAAGGTTTGGCATTTTATATACTGTCTCAGAATGTTCAGATTTGGTTGGATACACTGATAGTGATTGGGTTGGAAGTGTAGATGATCGGAAAAGCACATCCGCTTATGTATTTCACATGGGTTTAGGAGCCATTTCATGGGCTTCTAAGAAGCAGTCCATTGTAGCATTGTCTACAGCAGAGGCTGAATATGTGGCAGCTACAGAAGCAGCATGTCGAGCAGTTTGGATGAAAAGAATGTTAAGGAGCTTAGGCCAGGAGCAGGAAAAAGCAACAATGATTTTTTGTGACAATAGCTCAGCTATTGCATTATCAAAGAATTCAGTATTTCATAAGAGAACTAAACACATTGACACAAGGTTTCATTACATCAGGGAATTGGTGAGCAATGGAGAAATTGTTTTACAACATTGCAGGACTCAGGAACAGGTAGCAGACATTTTGACAAAGCCATTGGACCAGAAAAGCTTCGAATTTTTGAGGAAATGTTTGGGTATGACTGATAACCCAGCAGTTGAAATTAAAGGGGAGTGTTGAAAATATAATTTCAACTGTTGAACTGTGCACGTTAATTCACCAAAATAGCTCCAGAAAACCGCTACCTTATCGGACCGCTTTTCGTCTGCAAGTGGTTTTCATACAAACTCATCCGATGCAATCAGTTTTGGACGTGTGTACTCTGTATGTTTTTCCGTGCAGCTCTCCATCGAGACGTAATGTTCGGTAGTAAAGGCCTTCCAATATTTACCTCAACCGTTCGATTTCCCGAGGGTAGATCAACGGTTGACGGACATCTTAGACCTGCAGCGAATGAATTTGGACATTGCGTGAAGTTTTGTTTGACCGTCGTTTACTGCAGTAGGGTAATAAATGGTATTTACGTTGGTTCGTAGTTTGATTGGTAGAACTTTAAATTTTAATATTTTTTTACTTACCGAAGTATGGGGGTAGTAAAGGCATGTAAGTTTTTATTTTTGATTGCATATGTATTGTATGAAGATGTTTTTTTTGAGGTGTGTTGACTTTTGTAAAGCAATGTGAAATGAACGCACAACTGTGTGAGTAGAGAGAACAGGGGAGCAGCGTGGAAGTTTTTTTTTATGTGTTGACTTCTTATGGTAAGAAAAGAATGCACAACAGTGCGAAAACGATTTTGATGTGAATCATATGCATTGTAATGCAAAGCAAGGAGACCCGTACATCAGTGCTAAGGCAAAATATAAAGCAGAGGATTTTGTAATATGCAGCATAATTGTGTTTTTTTAGCAGCATATGTAAATATTTTTTTTTACAGCAGAGAATGTAAAAGAGATTTTTACACACAGCAGTGTAAAATCTTAGGAGGAGTCAGAGTAATTTTTTGTTGTTGTTGTTGAAATGTATTTTTAGTGAATCCCTCTGAGTGAAAGAGGATGAATTTTGTATTAGGAATTTTATTTTAATGAATATAAAACTTTTTATGGGTGTGTAATACTCTATTCTCAGAAATCAATTAAAGCTTCGCTATGCTAAGATCCTGGAGAAAAACAGAGCATTGTCTCTGTGTGCAGTTTATTTTGTTTTTTGGATTTTAACAGAAAAATCCCCAACAATCACCGCTGACACTTATTTTTTAAGTGATATGACCTAAAATAATATCACATCACACTCTTTATAATACTCATTTTTTTATTAAAGGATGTGTGGTGGTCAACAATACCTCCTTAGCTCATTAGAGTCTCCATGCATTCCACAACAAAGAAAATCCCAGTTTTCATTTCCGATACTATTCCAACCCTCTGGACATGAAAAATTACATGCAAGGTGTGAGGATGATTGCTAAACTTCTCAACACATCGTCTCTGAGGAGTTATGCACATTTAGCTGATAAAAATAAGTCCTCTACTGGCATTTCGGCTAATGAATTTCACTTCATTGGGCAAGCATTGCCATATAAAGGGTAGGACAATGCAGCTGAAGCAACAATATCCTCTTTGGCTGCTAAGCAACCAGTAAAGAAAATCTCTTACAGATGCAAGACTATCATGTCAACAATGCACAATCACACAACGCCAGTTGTAAGGCCTCCGAGTGATGGTGCGACGGGCGCCGGGCGAAGTCTCCATGCACGAGGGCGTGGGCGGGCGCACGCTAAACAAAGAATGTGGCGTTTCTATGAGTTCCATGTGACGAAAGAAGTGGCGACTTGCGACACTTGGGAAACGATGGAACGATGGAAACCTTTATACGACGATTTGAAGGGAGCTTGTGGTGAGGGCAAGCCGACTTGAAAGAAGACACTTATGGGGGCGTATTATGACTGTTTGGGGGTCGGCTGGAGAGCCACCGCCCACACCAACAATGCGCAAGGGAGCATATATATAAATGAGCATTGGAGCTCATTCATTAACCAAAAAACTTCGCACTTGAAGCTCGCACAAAGAAGAGGGGTAAAAGTGTGCAGAAATAAGAGGTAGTACGCATACCTCATGCGTAGGTCTTAAAGGTGCACTTGAAGTATCTCTTGAAGCTGGTTGTGGGTTGGGCAAGGTGTGCCTGGGTTAGTGCGGATGTGCAGGTTTTGGTGTAGGACTTGACAAGGGATTTTAGGTGGCTTGGGTGAGCACCGCCCTTTGTGCAAGAGGTGCACAAGACTGTTGTAAAAGGCTAGGTTGCCTCTCTTTGTAAATTTGGCTAAGTGTCAGACTTGGTTTGGCTAAGACACACTTGTATGTTGTAAACTGATATTGTTAATATATTATCGGGTAGACTCACATTACGGGGAGTTGCCCCTCCCCTTTATACTTGTTGCAATTGTTGATGTTTTTGTTATAATTGCTATGGATAATGAATGAGTATGGGCTTCATTAAGTATAAAGGATAATTGCATGTTTACTTGGTTGCGAAACACAATCTAAGTAATGTTAAAGTGAAAGTAGGCGTAGTCCATGAATGTTAGTATTGATGAAAAGAAAGCATTCGGTGGTGCCGCACTTTGCTACAAGCAGTTGGAAGACTACCGCAGGTGCAGGGGCATGAAAGGTGGTATCATAGCAAGTTTGAAGACTTGGAGAAGTCTTGCAGGAAGCTGTTGGATGATTAAGACTTGAAAAAGGTTCAGGTGTTGAAGCATTTGAAGATAGTTTCAAGACTCGGTTTTGAGCAGGGTTGCTCGTGACAGTAACAATGGTATTTGCAGGTGAAGGAAACCGTTTCACACAAGTGGAACAAGGGTTAGTTCGAGTTGCAGGTGACTTGGTAAAGATGTTTATCTTGCGGAAATTGGGTTATGCAACCTTCGAAGAATTTGAAGGAAGTCTACTTGACGATTTAGAGGAAGTAAAACAAGGATTTGCAGAATGTGGCAAGAGATTGTTTGAAACAAGGGATGCTCTTCGTGCCTTGGTCAAGGAGGGGATTTCTGATGAGAATAAGGAAGAAGCCTATCAACTTGCAAGGGAAGCAGACTTGATTGAAGCAGAACTCAAGCAACTAGGGATAAGAAAAAAAATTGAACCAGAAGAAGTGGGAATGCCTAGCTCTTGAGGTAAGGCATCTCATAGCCTTGAAGAGGAAGGCTGAATTTGATGGAAAGAATGAAGATACTTCTGTAGGGATTAGCAGATACTTGGTGCTTCTGCTACTATGGAAGAGGTCTCTAAAAGGGACCCGGAAAGGAACAAATTGGAGTATGTTCGAATGAAGGTTGGAGGTGCTGATGTGCTCACTATGGTGAATAGTGGGGCTTCTCACAACTTCATGGGCGAAGATACTGTGAGAAGAATTGGGCTGAGGTTTGTACCGGCAAAGGCACAAATGAAGACAGTGAATTCTCCTCCTATTGAGATTCTTGGTATAGCTGAAAGGGTGGACACTACACTTGATGAATGGACCGGGAATGTGGACTTCACTATAGTGCGGATTGATGACTATGAGGCTGTATTGGGAATGGAGTTTATGAAACAATTTGATGCTATGGTTGTTCCACATTTGAAGAAGCTCTACATTTATGATGGAAGGGAAGAAGTACCCATTAGTGTGCCAACCATTGGCGTGACAAGGCCTGATTGTAAATTGTGAGCGATGCAAATGGAGGATAAGGAGAAGGTAAACAAGCGATTGTCTAATGTTGAGACAAAGCTTGTGGAGCAGTCATTGGTCATCAAGACACTTTCAGATAGCATCTTGGATTTGACAAGAATGCTAGAGCTGGTGGAGGATGATGATGATGATGATGATGAGGTATATGTGAGGCTAGATGTCCAGAGAGAAGACCGGGTTGCTTATCTACAAAGGATGGAGACCGAAGATCCTGATAGGTGAATCAAGTTGATTAGTGAGGGAGAGCCTTCAGGCTCTACTTCCTCTACATTTTCTTCGATGGATGAAGAAGATGGGCTCATTGTTAGCTGCTCATGGCAGTGAGTCCTTAAGCATATGGAGCAGGTATGATTGATGATGAAGGATGGCTTGGCATCAAGCATCATGACATGTTGCAGATGAGATGGATGGAGTTCCATGGACCTGAGCATGGATTATGGAGATAGATTCTTGATGAGTCAAGGATGTGGCAGATGTTTGAGGAACAGCTGATGATGGCATGAGGATGTTCACTCTCATGGATTGAGCGTGATGGTTGGATTAGCTACCCAACTAGTTCAGACATGGGGTCCGGAAATGTACAGAGATGTGTTGGCATTATGCTGGAGTATCATGACGAAGGTTCACATGGGGGACACATGATGAAAACAACATGAGATGTTGCAATAGAGATTGTGACATGGAGTTAGTAATCATGGATCAAGAAGACCTCTGATGGAGAGCATACCGTTGAAGTGCATACCTTGGTATGGTGGGCTTGGTGGCAGTTGGTCACTAAGTCGAGGCATGGTGGAGATGAGGCTCTGCATATGTTGCAAGGATGTTTGCCTTGCGAGGAGGAGTTAACATCACGGATGAGTGATGATCCTTATGGATGGCTACCGGGATGGTATGTTGTCGAGGACGACAATGATTTCAGGTGCAGGAGGATGTAAGGCCTCCGAGCAATGGTGCGACGGGCCCTGGGCGAAGTCTCCGTGCACGAGGGCGCGGGCGGGCGCACGACGGGCGCGCGCTAAACAAAGAATGCGACGTTTCTGCGAGTTCCATGCGACGAAAGAAGTGGCGACTTGCGACACTTGGGAAACGATAGAACGATGGAAACCTTTATACGACGATTTGAAGGGAGCTTGCGATGAGGGCAAGCCGACTTGAAAGAAGACACTTATGGGGGCGTATTATGACTGTTTGGGGGTCGGCTGAAGAGCCACCGCCCACACCAACAATGCGCAAGGGAGCATATATATACATGAGCGTTGGAGCTCATTCATCAACCAAAAAACTTCGCACTTGAAGCTCGCACAAAAAAGAGGGGTAAAAGGTGCGCAGAAATAAGAGGTAGTACGCATATCTCATGCGTAGGTCTTAAAGGTGCATTTGAAGTATCTCTTGAAGCCGGTTGTGGGTTGGGCAAGGTGTGCCCAGGTTAGTGCGCATGTGCAGGTTTTGGTGTAGGACTTGACAAGGGATTTTAGGTGGCTCGGGTGAGCACCGCCCTTTTTGCAAGAGGTGCACAACACTGTTGTAAAGGGCTGGGTTGCCTCTCTTTGTAAATTTAGCTAAGTGTGAGACTTGGTTTGGCCAAGACACACTTGTATGTTGTAAACTAATATTCTTAATATGTTATCAGGCAGACTCACATTACGGGGAGTTGCCCCTCCTCTTTATACTTGTTGCAATTGTTGATGTTCTTGTTATAATTGCTATGGATAATGAATGAGTATGGGCTTCATTAAATATAAAGGATAATTACATGTTTACTTGGTTGCAAAACACAAGCTAAGTAATGTTAAAGTGAAAGTAGGCGTAGTTCATGAATGTTAGTATTGGTGAAAAGAAAGCATTCGGTGGTGCCGCACCTTGCTACAAGCGGTTGGAAGACTACCGCAGGTGTAGGGGTGTGACACTAGTAGTCCCAGCGATCACACGCACCGGCCATGTTGTCGTGTACGTCCAGCCACGCCATACATACGTCACGATCCGCACAATCCTCACATTTTAGAATTCACAATTTATACTTTGCACTTGGACGACTCAGCTTCACGACAACCACAACAATTTCTTCTTTGCAACGATGGTCACATTACACCTCAATACGCCTCTCTTTGCTTGGATCACTGGCTTTAGTTTGATTCATCACCTTCGATCTCACCTTCCAAAATCCTTTACGAGACTCCACACAAAAAATTCTAGCTTCACAGTGATTGACGGCTCCCCTCATACAACGTCACAACTCCTCAACTTTGCTTCCACTGTAACCACCACATTCCCGAAACGCTAATTCGAAACCCATACAATAATAGAGTTGAATACTCAACTCCATGGCTTAATATTTTTAGGGGAATTAATGACCCCCACTTAAAATTTTGGATACTTCTCCTTTTTTTTTTTAGCACTTGAGGTGGTTGATGGATCCTCTCTTTCTCGTTGTTTGGCTTTTGAGTTTTTTTCTTATTTGGAATTGGATCATGTTTTAGCTAATCTTTTGTTTTGATTCTTGAACTTGTTGCTTTGATCATTGCCTTTTTATTTGACTTTACTTCTCTAGTGATTTTAAAGTGATAATGTAAAGCTTGCTAGAATTTAAGCAATTTTAGCGGTTTCATGAGCTCCTTCGGGAAAATTATCTAATGAATGAAACTTAGATGCATTCTTATTGTCATTTAAAATTTTTGTATCGTTTGGAAACCATGTTTGGGCTCTTCCTTCTTTGAGTTTCTTGACGAAGTTGAATTCACTTAATCCCTACATGGCATTTTCATAACACTTGCTCGATCAAAAAAGTGTAAATATAAACATGTGTACGTTGATATAATTAATAAATGTATCAAAATGTTGTTTTATATTATGCATTACAATATGTTATATTTATATTTTATAAATTATGTATTTTATAATATATATATATATATATAAAACATAAAACAAACTCACAAAACAACCTTATATATATAGATATAAACCAAATTCACCTATATATTTATCAATCTATATGATATACGTTTTTCAAGTATCACTGTAAATAATAATATACTCGTAATTGTACGAGATGTTGCAAAGGAAACGTCGTAAGGCATAAATTTGAGAAGAATCATGATATATAAAAAATCATTGAAGATAAAAATTAATTAAAAAAATGTCATTTGAGGCTAGAAGATGAAGAAAAATCATTTACATTATGCCAAATTAATATATTTTATAACCTTTCCAACACATATTGTCTCTTAATCTTTGAAGATGCTTTTTCAAGTTCCAAAAGAGAATATTTGATAAATTTTAAAAAACCAAATTAAATCATTTTCGTATTAGATAATGAAATGATCATATTGAAAGATAATACCTTTTCACTCAATACATATGAAATCATAAACAATTCTATTTTTCAAATTTTTATTTATTTATAATTAACAAATCTATATGAAATCATTAATATTACTTTATTTTTCAAAAAATATTTTTATTTATAAATTTATTAATAATATAAAAAAATCAAAATAATTATTCAAAATAATAAGGTTTTATTAATTTTATTTTAAAATGTGATAAAATATTAATATAAATTTTAAGTTTCCAAAAGTTCTCAGTTCAAACCTTACAAGTCACCCAACTAAAAAAAATATTATAAATATTAAGAGTTTCTATATATTTATTAAACATTAATATTAACCTAAGATTATAAATTCTAAATCGTAAAATTTCATAGAAAATTTAATGAACCCCAAAACTTTAAAGAAGAGTTAATTATATTTAAATAAGTATACTTTCTTACACCAATATCATCTCTATAACAACAATACATGGAATCCAAAAGGAAAAGATTGATCTCTCTTTTGCATTGTTGACGAGGCTATTGAAAGATTTAGATAATTTACTACTTGAAACACGACATGATTGAAATAATTTAATGCCCACAAAGACACATTCTTAATTTAATGCCCGAAGAGACACATTCTTTATTTTAATTTCTCGTTGAATGCAAAGAGAAGATGCGTTACAAGATCTTAGTAATGGGAGTACTAAGATATCAATGTTGTCATTGAGGTCTTCTCAAATTTATTATATAATTCCATTATAATAAATAATAAAAATCGATTCTAGATTAAAAAATCACATCGTATTCGTTTAGAACTAACACCCCGTTATTGTGCATATTGCGTTGTTTGTGGAGAAAATTCTTGCATGTTAGAATAATAATCTGGACACTATAGTCCGCGTAGTACAGTTCTTGATAGTTCGTGTGAGGGGAGTTAATAGTCGATAGAAATTGGCAAGATCAGGTAAGAAATAAAGATAGTTGGTAGATATCAGTATAGAAACTCCCGCGTAATCTATGTATAAATTTTTGTGTTTGGGAATAAAATATTAAGCCATGGAGTTGAGTATTCAACTCTATTATTGTATGGGTTTCGAATTAGCGTTTCGGGAATGTGGTGGTTACAGTGGAAGCAAAGTTGAGGAGTTGT
>Ga0115851_101526_pt1 | contig 12284 bp, 12 predicted proteins | sample InSIn2gowninarea_FD_83865 | JGI IMG/M metagenome (GOLD analysis project Ga0115851, IMG submission 83865)
TACAAACCGACAGTTGCGGATAGCAGCCAGAGATGGCTGTCCTCACTGTAGGTTTGTCAACTGAGTTTGATGGGTTTTTCCACCTTTTGAAAATATATATATATATATATATATATATATATATATATATACTGGAAAATATATAGTAACAAACAATGTACATGTTATAGATTTCAAAACATCGAAACGATTGTTTGTTGGCCCAAAATAATTAATAACAAAATGAGACTTTGCTAAAAGAAAGGGAAAATAGTCATCTAATCTTGAATTTAAAAGAAAAGAAACATAACAGTGCTTAATAAAGAAACATTAGCCCATAAATACCCATTTATATATATAAATATACAGGTTAAGAAAAATGAAACAAAAATACCTCATATCTCTACATAAATTCTTTGCCACGAAAATAAAACACATAAGAAGTATTTTTCGAAGGAAAGGTGGAATAGTATTTAAATTAAACCTCTTTTCCTAGTCGAAAAGGAGAAAATACATAACAAATCTAAATATACAGAGTCTAGATGAGACTTAACAATTTTCTTTATAAATATTATAAGAAACAACAAAGACCTGTGATATTCTAATTAGAGCTCAACCCATTGGTATTGCAATCATGAAAAACGAAAACTAGGATTTCGCTGAAGAAGATACCCGAACCCACTCGGGTTAGGGTTTCACTACTTAGGTAGTTGGCAGTGTAAATTTTATAGGTTGCAGTAACCATAACTTAGTAACAATAAAAATGATTACATAATAACCTGTTTACTTGGGTCGAGCCCTTTTTCGTAAACAAGAAGACAAATTTTGAGTCTAAACCTCTTTCCTCAACATCAGACCACATAATTACTCTCATATCTATGATAAAACCGAAATACAATGTTCGAAGAGAGTCAAAATGGAGGTTGTCTCCTTCTAAGACATACATATAAAATACAACGATTTTATTGAATGGGGTTCCCATTTAATACTTATGTGAGGTGGCGAGATGTTGTCATCCTCTTACCTACAATTACAACCATAATAATACTTAATTTAACAATCTTACAAATTTGAACCTTAGAGAGACACATTAACAAGCCATAATATATTTTTCTACTAAATATATTTAAGAACCGGAAGCTAAATTACCATGCCAACAAGCTAAAGGATATAGGAAATAACTTAAGTGAATCTTTGAAACTTTGTGCTTAATATGATGTTGGATTCAACACGCCATTTAGTGAGTGGAGCCATCAATATAACTAGCACAATAAGGGCAACAAAATTTTAGACATTCCTCACAAAATAGGAAGAAGTAAGGAGTAAAATATTATGAAAAATAAAAACTAGAGAATTATTGAGAATAACAAACAAAAGATTCTAAGAAAAATTACCAAAAGGAAGAGTATTGAGAGACTTGACTTAACAAAGGAGTCTTGGTGAATATTATAATCTTGTTGTGGACAAATCAAAAGGATTTTCAATTATTTTCTCAAAAGAAACCCTACGCAGTGGCAACAAGAACCAAAAACCTTGTGGAAAAAAAATTCACCAAGAAGCTTCGGCGAGAATGGGATCCCACAATGGACAAGGGTAAGGTGGATACCCTAACCATTGCCCCTTCAATCTCAACCATCCATATGTATGAGAAAATTGTGATCGTTAACCATAATAACTAACCTAAACTTCCATGAAGGAATAACTAGATGCCACATTTCAAAATACATGTAAACATATCGACATAATAGTGTGTTTGATGTGGGAAAACTAAGTCTAAAAAATATAATACAATATGACTATATCTAAGGTAATATAGTTTTAAACCATATGATATAACATATAAAATAAGTCATTGCAAACCTAAGTTGAGGGTATGTAACTTAGGGAATGGCGTATTTAAAATGTATTACCTATATGTCTCAAGGATGTCCAAGGTCGCACGGCCCATCACTACCATAGTTAGAACAATGACATCAAACTTGTGTTGTTGGGATCTATATTTGGCACCATTTGTATATGGTAAAACCCCTCAAACTCAGAGCGTATAAAAAAATATATTGTCAATAGATTCGTTTAAAAATTTTGAGAGATAAAAAGAGGGAAAGTCCTCTCATGTAATATAGTTAATAGTGTTGTGATAAAGGTAATACAAAGTTCTATACATAAATTAATATTTAATATAACATTGTTCTTTGTTAATCATCTTTTGGATTATCACAAAGAATTTTCCATGCTATACAAAGACAAACTCCATTAATTTGATGAGATAAAAATGGTAAAAAGAATCAAAGTGATGTGTATTAGGAAAAACTTATAGTTGAAAAAAAACTTTGTTGTGGTAATTATGAAATTTACTATGGTGATTTATTACTCAGAAGTAAGGGATGTTACAGGTGGTATCAGAGCACAGGTTGCAAAATTGTGGCCTTTAAGTCTTGTTGACTAATGAATGACTATGTGTGTTAAGAAAAGAGAGAGATTGAGTAATAAAGGAGTTGTGTGGATTAAGAAAAATGGATGAACCACAAGGTACATATATTGGAGAGGAGGAAATTTATGTACACCTAGAACAACAGATGAAAAATCATAATAGAGAACTATTTCATATGATGAGAAATATGCAAACTTAACTAATAAATTTGTGTGCAAGGCATGAGAAACTACTAAAACCTAGTGCAAAAGAGGAACAATTAATCAAAAACTTAACTGATAAGTCAAACCCTAAAACAATGAAAAAAATAAGAGATGAGGAAAATTGAGGGGAAATGTCTAAAAGTAAGACTGTGGAGGAAGTGGCATAAAGAAAAGAGGACAAAATTGTTGAATCAAAGGAACGTAGCTCCTCCAAAATGTAGGTGAAGGCAAGGAAGAAACCAAAGATAGAGCTTCATGAATAATTTTGAAAAATCATACCTCCAACTTTTGATGGGGAAACATAGGAAGTGTCTGATGCCTAGTTGTTGAATATTAATAGATATTTCCAAGTATATTATTACACCCTAGAACTAAAGGTCAAGTTGGCCACATATCAGTTACAATGGAAGGCCTCCTTATGGTGGGAGGAAATGAGGATAGTCCACAATTTGGAAGGCAAGGAGGTTGATTGGGAAGAGTTTCAAAGGTTGTTCAAAGGGAAGTATTTAAATGAGTGTTACTTTGATGACAGAGCAAAGGAATTCCATGATTTAAAATTGGGACAGATGGCAATGGATGAAATGGAAACAAAGTTTACACATTTATTACACTACATACCCTATCTTAAGGATGAAAATGAAAAAAATCAGTGCTTCTTGAATTGTTCCACTTTGTTTTAAGGAAAGGATTGAATATGATAATCTGAATACTATGGAGAAAGTAATCGGAAAATCCCAGATTTGTAATCAATAGTCCAGACAAAGGAGTGAAAGTCAGAAGTCTTGTTTGGGTAAGAAAATAGACAAAATTCTCTAAGGAATAAAGAGTGGGAAACCTAGACTGTCTAAATAGTTTAGGAGAGGCAACCAGAGAGGAAATGGGAATAGAAATAGTAATCAAACATCCATAGCACAAAATTAGTCCCAAGTTGGAACCAAGCAAACAAAAGTTAATAAAGGAGGTAATGATAAGGACAAGGAACCTTTAAGGTGTTGGGGTTATGGAGAACCCCATTTATTGAGTAATGTCCCTTACACTAACAAAATTGTACAAATATACAACATTTAGATGAGGCCTCTATCGCTAATGATGTAGCCAAGAGCATACCACACATTAACGCCATAGTGGAAGGATGTCAAGCATAACATCAGTACATGATGGTGGAACTTTAAGGTACCATTTCTAACCAATATTTTTATGTATTGATGTATCATGGCGCTAGTGTAAGTTACATTATCCCTAATGTAGTAAAACAATGCAAGCTTAAATCTAAAAAATATAGAAATTATTGGTAATTTTACCTAGCTATAGGAATAAAACGGACGGTGAAAAAATGGGTAAACACTTTCCTAGTGACCTTGAATGGAATTCAAACCACTGTAAATCTGAACATATTACCTTTTGGCTCCTATGGTATGTTGATAGAGATGGATTGGTTAGAGGGGCACCTAGAAGTTATTTATTGTTTTAAGTAAAATTGTTACTTGTACAATAGAGAATGGATAATTGTAAGTCTTCAAAGGTATACCTAGGCCTATCTTTGTATAACAAGTAACATCATTACAGTTAAAATCAACTGCAAGAAGAGGGGGAAAAGTTTTTGCCATCCAAGTTGAGGATCAATTAACAAAAAAAGTGTGTAAATTTGTGGATGAGATGGATGCTATTCGAGATTAGCCAAACGTCTTTCCATATGATATTCCAGGATTTCCACCAAAAAGGGAGATATATTTCTCTATAGATTTGATACCGGGAGCAACCCCGGTATCAAATTCCCCTTATCAAATGAGTGTGTCGAAACATAAAAAGTTGAAAATGGAATTGTAGGAAATGCTTAATAAAGTATACATATGACCTACCGTGTAACTGTGGGGTGTACAATTCTTATTTTTTAAAAAGAAGGATGAAACTTTTAGAATATACATCGATTACTATCAATTTAACAAGTTGACTATTAAAAACAAGTATCCTCTTCTGAGGATTGATGAGTTGTTCGATCAAGTCAAAAGAGAAATGGTATTTTAAAAAATAGGTCTTATATGTGGCTATCACCAGCTAAGGATTAAGAGGAAATTCCCAAGGTAACTTTTCGAACATGATACGGAATTATGAATTTATGGTCTTACCATTCGAGCTCACAAATGCCTCTGTTGCATTTATGTGTTTAATCACTAGAATGTTCAACAAGTTTTTAGACATTTTTGTGTTGATTTTTATAGATGAAATATTAGTATACTCTAATACATTAGAAGAGCACAAATATCACTTTCAAATAGTGGTGTAAACACTAAGAGACCATTAGTTATATGCAAAATTGATCAAGTACAAATTCTACCAAGATAGGATATAGTATCTTGGTAATGTTATATCTAAAGAGGGCATAGTTGTGGACCTAGAGATAGTAAAATCTATTCTTGACTAGCCAGTGTCGAAGGATGTGGTAGACATACGATCATTCAAGGGAATAATAAAATATTACCATAGATTTATAGAAGGATTTTCAAGAGTAATACATCCCATAACTTCTTTTTGACTATGCTAGAAGTCAGCCAATAGAGGGGGTGTCCTCGATATGAAGTCCCAATTAGACCTCATTGTTGAAAATAACAATAAGAAATGATAAACATAGAATCTAGAATACTCCAATTTTAATTTGTCCTTGAATTAAAATTGTGAATTAAATTCAAATTTAGTCTCACCAGCTGCTTGGAAATAATTATTTAATTCATTATGGATTAGTTAGTTGGCGAAATTCAAGTTATAAGTCTTCCTGAAGTCATGCAACAGTTATCCCTTAAATTAAGGAGATTATCCCTTAATTAAGGAGATAAGATTGAGTTATATTTGAGTTGTAATTAGTTAGCTCAGTTTACTGAGTTAAGTCTAGTTAAATTAGTTCCAAACTGTTTGAGGAACTAATTGTGAGTTATCAGTCAGTTGATGCATGCATGCACTCAACTAGTGTACTCCAGATAATTGAAGATTCCCTCATCAGAAACTCATGCATGTCTATTCTAAGAAAGACCCAGTTGAGCTAAATGTCAAGGACAATGTACTATCAGTTGCATGTGTTTTCCTATAAAAGAAACTCATGCATGCAGAAGGAATAAGGTTCCTTGAGGATTGTGCAGTTCTGACAGTGTGTTAGAGCAGTGTGTGAGGGTAGTGTTACACTGGATGAAGGAGATCATCCCAAAGGTAACTGCGCAAGGAAATGGGAGTTTGGAGGGTAGAGGAGAAGGCTTGTGAGAAGCCAAGTTTGCCTATGAGCATCCAGGAGGATTGTAATGAGAGTTGGCTAGCTGTGAGAGCTAAGGATTTGTATAATTCTTATGTATTTCCACCTTGTATGAAAATACAGATAGTGGGTTTTTGGCTGAGGCTTTCTCCTAAGTATTTTCATGTGTATTGTGCATTGATTCTTCTTCTTATGGTTATATGTGTTCAGCTCGATCTTGTTCAATCTTTCAGCTTCCGCAAATTGATAGTAGAAGTAGGTTATAGTATTTTGCTTTGGTCATGTTGCATTATCGGGTTAATCTACAGTCAGATTTTATACATAGGTCTCAGAGAAAGATTTGTAGATAATTTGCAGAATTTATATATGGTATCAAAGCTAGTTTATTTGTACAAATTTCTACATGGTATCAGAGCTAAGTTTGTAGAAATTTGTACATGGTATCAGATCAGCATCAGAGGGTGTTTCTAGCCCAACAGGGAGGTCAATTGGGAGATCAATTACTTACTTCTCAGTAACTGAGTCACAATGCAGTAGTGAGCAGCATGATGCAACATGATGAGAGAAGGTGCAGTGTCGATGCAGTGCTGGGAGAAAGGACCAGTAGTAGCACAGATGTATTGGGAGGAATCAGTGGGATTGATGCAGTGAGAGATCAAATTGATAGAGGCTAAAGTAGTCAGATACTAAAGAGCACAGAGAAGGATTGACAACAGTGTAGAAAGGCAGATTCAACTGAAGCGCAAATTTTTCAGTTGACAGAGGCAATAACAATCAGAGACTTTGATGATAGATGCATCATAATGATTCAGGTTGGATGTTTTTTTGTTTTTGGAGTTTTTGGAGCAACAACACTAGAGAGAAGTGTTGCATGCATAACATTCCAAATGTTCACGATCGGGATTGAGTTGAATTCCTTTCTTTGCTGAGAGGGAGTGTTGAAAATAGCAACAAGAAATGATAAAAATAAAATCGAGAATATTCCAATTTTAATTTGTCCTTGAATTAAATTTGAATTTAGTCTCACCAACTGCTTGGAAATAATTAATTAATTCATTATGGATTAATTAGTTGGAGAAATTCAAGTTAGAAGTCTTTCTGAAGTCATGCAACAGTTATCCCTTAAATTATGGAGATTATCCCTTAATTAAGGAGATAATATTGAGTTATATTTGATTTGTAATTAGTTAGCTCAGTTTACTGAGTTAAGTCCAGTTAAATTAGTTCCAAACTATTTGAGGAACTAATTGTGAGTTATCGGTCAGTTGATGAATGCATGCACTCAACTAGTGTACTCCAGATAACTGAAGATTCCCTCATCAGAAACTCATGCATGTCTATTCTAAGAAATACCCAGTTGAACTAAATGTCAAGGATAGTGTACTATTAGTTGCATGTGTTTTCCTATAAAGGAAACTCATGCATGCAGAAATAATAAGGTTCCTTGAGGATTGTGTAGTTCTGACAGTGTGTTAGAGCAGTGTGTGAGAGAAGTGTTACACTGGGTGAAGGAGATCATCCCAGAGGTAACTGTGCAAGGAAATAAGATCTTGGAGGGCAAAGGAGAAGGCTTGTGAGAAGAAAAGTTTGCCTGTGAGCATCCAGGAGGATTGTACTGAGAGCTAGCTAGATGTGAGAGCTAAGGCTTTGTATAATTCTCATGTATTTCCACCTTGTATGATAATATAGATAGTGGGGTTTTTAGTTGAGGCTTTCCCCTGAGTATTTTCATGTGTATTGTGCATTGATTCTTCTTCTTCTGGTTATATGTGTTCAGCTCGATCTTGCTTGATCTTTAAGCTTCTGTAAATTGATAGTAGAGTAGGTTATAGTACTTTGCTTTGGTTATATTTCATTATCGGGTTAATCTACAGCTAGATTTTCTACATAGGTCTCAAAGCGATATTTGTAGAGAATTTGAAGAATTTCTACATGGTATCAAAGCTAGCTGATTTGTAGAAATTTCTACACTCATACCATTTGGAGTAGGAGCCCCACCCGAAAAATTGGCCCAACCACCATTATTCTTAGATATTTTCCTTGGCTATAATTATCAATATAATATATTATGCGCGAACTTTGAGATAAGCAAGTATGTATACACTATGAAGCATACAATTGTAATGTATATAAGGTTCTTTCATGAGCGGAATAGAAAGAGTGATCCTTTAAGATAAAAGTAATAGTACTATCCTAGTAAAGACACATGAGAGAATATAAAGGATAGGTTAATTAGCCTGCAAAATAGTTCACAAGATAACAACGATCATACAAGCAAGTAACAATGTGCATTCAACAAGATATATGCCAAATCAATGAAATAGTTCTTTTTATTTAGTATGCATGACAACAAATATATACCAAAAACATTGAAAGAATCATTCTTGCAACATCCATGATACATGCATGAAAATGTGTCAGCTCTGAGAGCTTCGTCTATTAATTGAAAGTTAAAAGATACACAGTTAAAATTATGTGACACTTTCTCCAATAGTGGAACATTAATTCACCACTTACTCCTCCAAAGAATGATCTTCTCTCTTATGCTAAGTTAGAGAAGCCAAGGTGAAAAGTCCCCAAGATTCCCACCTTTTGCTTGAGTTATGAGAGTTTATTTGAAACAAATGAGGTGAAAGGTCTCCTCCCATCTGGCTCTTGACCTCCCTCATGACTCTTGAGACTCTACTATGACTCTTTAACTTCTTACATGACTCTTGGACTTCCTAATGACTTTTCATTCCATGTGTGACACTTGGGCTTCCTCACATTTTACATTTTCTCACTTCAAAAAAATACAATAATTATAGTCCACCAATAATGTGGCAAAATACATGGTACCAAACAACACTCTTGTGTTGACACTTTAAATGACCATAATTTGGTGACTCTAACATGAGACTTCATTGTGATGTATCAATGTGAGGCTCCTTTCCCTCGTGCTATGTCTTTAACTCTTGATTATTGATTTATGATGTGGAGCATATTCACTCTTCAAAGGGTATGGATAAGTATTGGAACCTTCTAAGTCATCATGAGTTGTCATCTACCCATCATGGTCTAAGGATCCTGTAACTACCCTAGTGAAAATTCCATGTAATAAAAGTTAATAAAGGAAAAATAATAACCACGGTTGATGGGACACTTATTATGAGCTGATTGTTAGGAAAAACATCCTAGAGGGTGTTCATTTGGTGGTTTATGGCTAAGGAAATTGGCAAAGGCAATGGATAAGGATTTGGAAAGGAAAAATGGCATTTTTTTGCACATTTATTTATCAAAACAAATTAAATTAAGAGAAAAGTAAGGTGAAAGGTCACAGGCTGCATGTGAGGAGGAAAATGAAGGAAAATAATGGAAAATGAAGAAAATAGAGGCCTTATTCATAAAAAGGCTTCTGAGGATCAGTTGGTAACCTTTTGTTAGTTCAATTTTGGAGCTCTCTCATTATTATCTCTCTCTCTCACTCTTGGACACTTAGAGTTTTCTTGTATCATTTTGGCATTAAAGCAAGAAAGACAAAGAAGGCAAGAGGAAGCAAATATCAAGCAGGGAAATGCAAGATCAATCAACTACATCAGGATTCATTGCAGTTATCGATTTGCCTGTGTATTTTCCTTGCTAAATTTCGCATGCATGGTATTGCATATGGTTCTTTGTTGTTGTGGCATGGGTTTTTCTAGGTGTAATAGTGTTTTCAGACTAGACTTGCCATTTCCAAATAGCCATTGTGTGATGGGGTTCTCATATTTTGGTTGAGATGGATTGCTGGATGGATTCGACGCTGAGTAGGGTAGACGTCCAAATGATAGAGCACATGGCCTAGTGGTCCCTGAACTAGACCGTGGATCATAGTAAATCCACTAGCATAATGACCCTTGAGACAGACTATGGGTTGCGGTAAAGCCAGGATTGTGTTGCCTCGCTGGGCGTATGAATCCTTACCAGTGAATGGAAGGATATAATGTAAAGCTAAGAGGTGTTTTTCTCTTCATTGGGCCTAATCATCCTGGATTTGGGATATGCCGTAAATCCTGGAATGTGGGTCTCGATTTAGGGCCTATTGATCTAGGTTTGGATTGTGGTAAATCCTAAGAGACTACGAGACATGAATAATTCCTCATGGTGTAGGTGGAGAAATCTCGTGGCATCTATGCTTGTTTGGCCTAGTGATTGGGTGGAGATCATGGTAAAGCATGTTATGATGTGTTCATTGTGTTGGCCTAGTGATTCGGAATGGATTATGGTTTGAGTCCCACATTCATGCTTGAAATATGGCATGGGGTTGAATGGCTGAAGAGAGATTTTCGTCACCAATTCTATGGTCGGGTGGAACATGGTAGTCCCATCTCCAGTTGGTTTCTTTCATTCATTAATGATAAATTCATTCCCTTTATTTTCATGTGTAAATGTACTGATGTATATGTGGATTTTATGGGTAATATGCTTATGATATTGCTATCCCTATTATGTTGGTTATATGTATGTTTTATGACAACAACTATGTATGGCTCTCGGCATGTTTTTACTTGTAAATGAATGGATAATGTATCTATGGCCTAATAGATGGTAATGTAGTAAATGACATGAGGGAACAATGGTTCATAGCGATTCTCAAATAAGTATGAGATCCCTACACTTAATTCTATTGTTTACACCTGTAGGTTACATGTTGATGACATGTTTGATGAAATTATTGACATGGCTATTGTAACAACCCTGGTGAAAATTCCATGTAATAAAAGTTAATAAAGGAAGAATAATAACCATGGTTGATGGGACACTTATTCCAAGTTGAATGTTGGGCAAGACAACCTAAGGGGTGTTCATTTGATTTTTTATGGCTAACCAAATTGGAAAAGGAAATGGCTAAGGCTTTGGAAAGGAAAAATGACATTTTTGGCACATTTATTTATGAAAATAATGGAAATTAGGAAAAAAGGGAGGTAAAAGATCACAGGTTGCATGTGAGAAGTAAATTGAAGGAAAATAATGGAAAATGAAGAAAATAGAGGCATCGTTCATAAAAAGGCTTACGAGGATTAGTTGGTAACCTTTTGTCAGTTGAGCTTTGGAGCTCTCTCATTATTCTCTCTCTCTCTCTCACTCTTGGACACTTGAGTTTTCTTGGAGAAATTTTGGCATTGGATCAAGAAAGGCAAAGATGGAAAGAGGAAGCAAAGATCAAAAAAAGAAAGGCAAGATCAAGCAGCTACAACAGGATTCATTGCAGGTATCGATTTGCATGTGTACTTTCCTTGCTAGATTTGGCATGCATGGTATTGCATGTGGTTCTTTTGTTGTTATGGCATGGGTTTTTCCAAGTGTAACAGTGTTTTCAGCCTAACCTTACCATTTCTAGATAGCCATGGTGTGATGGGGTTCTCATGTTTTGGTTGAGCTAGATTACCAGATGGATTCGAAGTTGAGTGGGGTGGATTTCCGAATGATAGAGAACATGGCCTAGTCATCCCTGAAACAGACTCTATATCGAGGTAAATCCATCAGCCTAGTGACCCCTAAGCCAGACTATGGGTTGTGGTAAAGCCAGGATTGTGTTGCCTCGGTTGGCCTAGGAATCCTTGTCACTGAATGGCAAGACATACGGTAAAGCCAAGAGGTGGCTTTCTCTCTGTTGGGCCTAGTAATCCTAGGTTTGGGATATGTGTTAAAGCATAGGGAGTGAACCTCGGTTTAGTGTCTAGTGATCTGGGTTTGGATTATGGTAAATCTTGAGAGACTAGGAGACAAGAAAATTCCTCATGGTGTAGGTGGAGAAATCCAGTGGCATCCATGCTTGTTTGGCTTAGTGATCAGGTGGAGATCAAGGTAAAGCCTGTTATGATGTGTTCATTGTGTTTTCCTAGTGATCAAAGATGGATTACGGTAAAGCCTGGTTTCTATTGATGAGGGTGAGGTGGTTTAGTCTCGGTATAACATGTTTGGTTCTTTTGGTTTGAGTCACACGTTCATGCTTGGAATATGGTATGGGGGTGAATAGCTGAAGAGATATTTGGCTCATCTATTTTATGGTCAAGTGGAATGTGAATGTCCCATCCCGGGTTTGGATTTTTCATCATTAATGAAAGGTTATTTTTCCTTGTATTTATATGAGAATTTTGATGGATTATATGTGGTCTCTATCGTTGTACTTTCATGAGTATTTTTGTTGTTATTATGTTGGGTATATGTATGTTTTATGACATTAGTTATGCATGTCTCTCAGTGTGTTTTTACTTGTAAATTAATGGATAATGCATCTATGGCCTAATAGATGATAATGCAACAAATGGCATGAGGGAACAATGGTTCATAGCGTTTCTCAGATAAGTATGAGATCCATACACTTAATTCTGTTGTTTACACCTATATGTTACATGTTGATGATATGTTTGACAAAATTCCTATCATGGTTAGTAGGGATCCATTTAATGTC
>Ga0115851_101527_pt1 | contig 12283 bp, 9 predicted proteins | sample InSIn2gowninarea_FD_83865 | JGI IMG/M metagenome (GOLD analysis project Ga0115851, IMG submission 83865)
TCCGCCACTTTTCGTACATCCTTGTTCTAACCTCTGCATCTAATAACCGACCACCAGGTATAGTATCACCATCTACAACAAAGGCATACACTTTCAAAGTATCGTTCACACCATTTTGAGCTCTTACATCAGAGGTGATAAAGAGTGTAATGGTGAATACAAGAATGAAAATTGAATAGACCTTTTTAAGCATACCTGTTTACTAGATAATAGTACGGTAATTTATGCTGCTTTATGCTGAAAGTAACCTGAATTATTGTTATTTATTTCTAAAAGCACTCTTCCAGCTTTACTCCTGCCTTGACCAAAAATTTTAAGAGTACTAAAAGTGATATCTCTTAAAGTGCTGGAATGAAATCTGCATAGAATTTGTGTGATCAAAGTGATAACAATCAGGATGAACTGCTTTATATTTTTTAAAAATGTAAATTTGTAGCAGTCATTTTATATCGACAATTAAGCGGGATGAAAAACAAGGATAAAATAATAATAGCAATAGCATCGGTAGCCATCCTGGGCTGCGCAGTGGTAATTTTTGGATTGAAAAGAAAATCTAATATTAAGAATGAACGGTTAGATAGAATTGCTGACGAAGGTTATGAGACTGCAGGAGATATACTGTATCCAATAACCAGCAAGCCTCGCCGTCGTTTCAGAGGAGATATGGACGAGTTGAAAAACAGTGTTTATTAAATCTCTCTTCTACAATTCAGAAATGTAACATAAAAGCTGCACAGGTAATTTGCAGCCAATTTACTTGTGTCCTTTACTTCTTTTAAAAGTAGTTAATCTCCATTTCAACGTTGTTCTCCTACCCTTTTGTAACAAAACGCAGGTTTATTTACTTGATTTCATTTGAGCCTTGATGCATTTACTTCAGCAATCCTTTATAGCGTGGTTTACTGCTACTTTTTAAAGCAGTAGTTTGATTAATCTTGGCTTATAATATCAAGTTTTACAAAACCTTTAGAACAAGATTAGAATACACAGGTAAAGGTTTATGTAATTCAACTTTACTTTGCATGCATGCTGTTATACTTTGAATTTGAAGACAAGAGAAGAAAGGCTGAAGTTACCTGGCCTAAGAACGATGAAAATATTATTGTACATATCACTGATGCTGAGATTACAAAGGCATTACCCACTGATCTTTATTTTGAAATAGATGAAAACAACAAGGTTTCCTACATAACAGAAGATAGCAAAAACAAAAGATTAGTAGAGCTACAATTTGTGTTGCAAAAGAGACTTCAGGAACTTGTACGGAAATTATAAATGGGCATTTGCTTACTACTATTTTATTTCTCTATTAAATAAGCTCCACTAAGTTGATTTAGTTGAACGGAGCGTCGCAACAAATATTGCCAATGGTAATAAGCTGGCAAACTAAAAAATGTTTTCAACAGCCGGCCATCTTCAAATTGATTTGTGAAGAAAATTGATAGTATTGCAATGCAACCAAATCCCTATGAAAAAATCATTATTCCTGTTGCTGTTAACCTTCTTTATTGCGCCGGCAATATTTTCTCAATTTTATATGTCGGTCTTTCCTTCGCCTGAATTTACAAGTGCCCTCGAAAAAATAGTTGTAGACTTTAGAGTGAATTTCAAAACCATTGAAGGCAATGAAATTATGACTGAAGGTGAAATGCAGTCGTATGAGTCTATGGTGAAACTGCCTGGCGCCAGGCAATGCACCATTTACAAGTTTAACTCAGGACTGGATACCTCAGCCAGCTGGCAGGCAGTTATGTACAGCGGAGATGTTTATAGTGAGGCTGTTAAGACTTATGAAAATATCTTCAGGCTGGTAAAAAAATCTCGAATTAAGTGGATTGACCGCAGTGTAATTGGGTTTGCGGGAGAACTGGAAAAACCTTCAAACGACGTAGGTTTTTCTGTAAGTACACTACACTTACAATTAGATGATTACCGTTATAAAAACTTTTTGGCAGAGATAGAATTAGTATCAGGTCAATATGGATGGCAGGTCAATCTGAACCTGTACTCGAAAAAAGATGATGCTGAGCAGTAATTATATTACCTGCAAGCTGGTGATGCTTTTACAAAGCTTTGTAAAAATATCTTTCATTGTATACGGCTTCTCAAGAAAATCAGAAATACCCAAGTGACGTAATTTGATTTTCTCTACATCAGACACTGCACCTGAGTTGATGATGATAGGTATATGAGAATCTATATTTCTTTTGATGCACTCCGATGCTTGCAAGCCATTCATAACAGGCATTTCCAAATCCATTAGAATCACATCAGGTTTTAATCCATCATTCAGCTTCTTTACAGCTTCAGCACCATTGGCGGCCGCAACAGTTTGCATTCCTGCATTCTCCATAATTTTGGCAATCACCAACTGGTTCATTTCGTTGTCATCTACGTTTAAGACGACCTTAGCCATTAATTGAGGATAATCGTTTTTGAAAGTGCTCTGGGGCATACAGCTCAGTAAGTTTTACTGCCGTTCTGTTTCAAAAACAATTCCAAGAAGTGTTAAGTAATATTAAAGGTAAACACATCAATTATTTTTTAAATGTTGATGAAGAAATCAGCAGGCAATAATAAACAATAGCCAAAGTCTTTGGCTAATCTCATTATTATTAGAGTAAATGAGAGAATGGAAATAAATGTTGCTTAAAAAAATCCACAGAAAAACAATTCCAATAATTATGTATATGTAGATGGATAATTTTTGTTATTGAAGGGAATAGTTGTTGAAGCATATTATGCAACCATAATTATATGAAAACAACTGTTGATTTTAAAAGTGATGATGACGAAGAACTTTGGCAGCAAGTAGCCAACTACTTCAACAGCAACGAAGGTTTGCTGAGCTTTAATGCAGTGCTGCAGTTGAGAGCATATGCAGTAAATGTAAATATTGATATAGACCTCGGTGGTGGTTTTGAAAGTGGTTATGAGACTACAACCCTTACAACGAACATCAAACAGCAGGACTTTAAATTTTCACTGCACCGCGAAAACTTTATCGATGAAATAGGTAAGTTTTTCGGAATGGAAGATGTAGAGATTGGTTACCCTGAGTTTGATAAAAAGCTGGTAGTGAAAACAAATGATCGCGAAAGGTTACAGACATTATTTGCTAACCAAACAACCAGGCAGTTTATTGAACAACTGCACAATTTTACATTCGGCATTGTACATCATTCAATAGAGCATTCGATTGAGAAACAAACCCAGTTAGAATTGATCATTGAAACCGCTATTAAAGATGTAGCAACATTGAGATCAGTATTTAATTCTTTTTATGATGTGTTGGTAAAGTTGGATGCTTCAAAGTCTAGCTCACCTCTTTATTAGAAAAAGGCTGGTATTGATTTGGATTTTGGCAAATGCCCCAGTAATCAATTATGCACTTCAGCATACTTTTAATTTCTTCCATACTGCCCGGTTTTACAAAATAGCCCTGGGCACTTAGGGCATAAGCCTCTGTTATATATTGTGGAGTTTTACTTGTTGATAAGAATAAAAAAGGAATAGACTTTAATCTATAAGCATCGTTATTATGAATTTTCTTCCTTAGTTCAAGGCCATTGGTACCATTCATGTTGATGTCACACAAAATCAAAAAAGGCTTCTTTTTGGTAGTGGTTATAAATTCGAAGGCACGGTCTGCATTGGTAAATGGAAGTACCTCATTACTGATCTTCAATTCAATCAATGCTGTTTGCATTAACTCTAAATCTTCAGAATCATCGTCAATTAAAACAATCGGCTTTAGGTTCATATATGAAAATTTAACCTGCTAAAATACATTTCAAAGTTTTAACCTTTTAAAATTCGACCTTATAAAAAGCTGAAAATCGTTTATTCTTGTATGCTTGTATTGTAAACAGAAAATTTGCTTAAATGTTTTTAAGCCACCAACAAAGACATCAATGCAACTGTTCAAGCTACTATTATTTTTTCCAAGCCTTTGATAATTAAAGTAAAATATTATCGTTAAAGGTTTTAAGTTTAATTTTTTACGCCCTGTATGCAAAACCTCTTCTCTGATATTGATGAAACAGGCATTGAAACCTTGCACCAATCAAATGCTATGGTTTTTGATGTTTTAGAAAGCATTACAGATGGATTTTTCTTTGTTAACAACAACTGGAAAGTCTTGTATTGGAATAAAGCTGCAGAGAAAATAATGTCTGTTGATGCAACATACATAACGGGTAAAAATCTGTGGGATGTTTATCCTGATGCCAAAGACTCAGACTTTTATCATCATTATCAAACTTCAAAAAGAGACAACGTCTCAGTTGAATTTGAGATAACGTATGAAAAGCAAAATTTATGGCTGCATGTAAAGACGTATCCTTCCAAACAAGGTTTAGCAGTTTATTTTAAAGACAATACATTCAATAAAAAACTCTCATTAGAAGTCGAGAAAGCAAAACTCCAACAACAGGTAATTATAGATGCTACAACTGATTCCATCTGGTCCATCGATAAAGACTTTCAATTAATCATTGCCAATAACGTTTTTAAAACCCGCTTGAAAAAAGCGACGGGAGTTGACATAAAAACCGGAGATAATGTTTTGAATAAGCTACCGGAACATGTTAAGCAGCAAAGGCAAACAAACTACGAACGGGCACTTAAAGGTGAGACTTTCATCATAGAAGATAAACTTAAAGATGTATTTACAGGCAAAACCATTTACCTCGAAATCAACTTCAATCCAATAAAAGATGAAAAAGAACAGGTTGTAGGCGTAGCCTGTTTTGCAAAAGATATAACTGAGCGAAGACAACAGGAAGAACTCATTAAAGAACAGAATGCAAGGCTTGAAGAACAAAAGAAGCATTTGCAAAAGGTCTCTTCAGAGCTTGAAAATGTAATGAACTCTTCACTTGACCTGATTTGCGCAATTGATAAAGAAGGAAGATTTGTTCACCTCAACGGCGCTTGTAAAGAATTACTGGAGTATGAACCTTCAGAACTGCTGGGCACCAATTTCATTGACCTGGTTCATAGTGAAGATTTAGAGCAAACCCTTGCTATTAACAGTGAAGTTGTTGATGGTGGCACTATCACCAACTTTCGAAATCGATTTGTAACTAAATCAGGTAAGGCTGTACATATCATGTGGTCAGCCCGATGGGATGAATATAAAAACCTGATGTACTCTGTAGGCAGAGATGCGTCTTCTATTGTTGAAGCAGAAATATTAAGAGCACAAACAGAAAGAAAATTTTCAGCCCTGATACAAAAGGGCGCTGACATGATTGCTATTTTGGATGAAACCGGCAGGTATACTTACATCAGTCCAAATGTTGAGCAGATTTCAGGCTATCCTATTGAGCAATTTCTTGAATTGAATCCACTTGCACTCATTCATCCAGATGACCTGGAGGTTGTACATCAGCAACTGCAGACATTGCACCAGAGCGGACAAGGCGCTTTCAAACATGCAAATTATAGGGTAAAAGACTCTACCGGTAACTATAAGTGGATGGAAACAATCGGCACAAACCTGATTGAAGACCCGGCAGTAAAAGGAATTGTAATCAACTCAAGAGATATCACCGGCCGCAAACTGCAGGAAGAAGAACTAAGAACCAGTAACGAACGTTTTCAGACTGTTTTAAATATTACCAATGAAGTAATATGGGATTGGAATTTGCGCACAGGAAAAATCAAGAAGAATTATAATTATACAGAGGAGTTTGGCTATACAGATCTTGAATATGTAACCACAATGACTAAGTGGGACAACAGGATTCATGAAGATGATTTTGCAAGGGTTAGCAGTGAAATGTTGAAGATTATTGAAACAGTTGATACTACACCCTGGAAAATTCAATACCGGTATTATAAAACCAATGGTGAGATCGCCGATGTAATTGATCGTGGCTTGTTAATAACAGATGCTACTGGTCAACCCATCAGGATGGTAGGAACCATGCAGGATATTACAGAAAGAATTAAAATTGAGAATGAACGGGAATTAATCATTGAAGAACTAACGACGAGTAACAATGATTTGAAACAATTCAGTTTTATAACATCGCATAATCTTCGTGCTCCGCTTTCTAACATACTTGGTATTCTCAACGTTATTGACAGCACCGTATTAGACCCAACCAACAAACAATTATTTGGATTGTTGCAGTCATGTGCATTACAATTGAAAGAAACCATCCAGGATTTATCTGACATTATTGTAATCAGGAACCGCAACGTTGAAGCAGAGGTGACCAATCTTGAAACAACTTTTAATGATGTACGAAAGATTTACTTAAACACCTTACATGATATACCCTACCAGGTTGAAGCAGACTTTCAGTTGAAAGATGCTGTATTAAACAAAGCTTATCTTGAAAGCATATTCATAAACCTGTTATCTAATGCCGTAAAGTATCGATCGCAAAACAGGGTGCTGAAAATAACCATCAAGAGTTTCATTAATGAAAAAGGTGACTGCGAAATTACTTTCTCTGATAATGGTATTGGATTAGATACACAAAGATTAAAGAACAGGGTGTTTGGTATGTATCAGCGCTTTCATGAAAACATAGAAGGCAAAGGCTTGGGATTGTTCATTGTGAAATCACAGGTAACTGCAATGGGTGGCAACATAGACCTAATAAGTGAACTGGATCAAGGCACGACTTTCATCATTACCCTTCCGATAAAAAAATAATTTGCGTTTAGTTTAAAACAGGATTATCCACCTGCATTGATTGTCTTGCAGGTAAGATTATCGTAAAACTTGCACCCTGGTTCATAGCAGCATTGGCATAGATTACACCATTGTGGTTTTGAACTATTTTCTTACACATCGCTAAACCAATACCTGTTCCCTCGTATTCCATTTTACCATGTAGCCTTTGAAAGATGATGAAGATCTTGTCAGCATTTTCCTGGCTAAAACCAATTCCGTTATCCTTAAATTCAATGCAGTAATGCTTTTTATGGAAGTCCAACTCAGGAAACTTTTTCACCTCTTCTACTTTCATTTCTCTGCAACTAATATCAATTTGAAGCGGCCTTTCAACAGAACTAAATTTTAAAGAATTTGATACCAGGTTGTGCCAGATTTGGCGCATCTGAACAGAGATGCCATCTATCTGTGGTAGGTTATCTACATTGATTGTCGCATTTTTTTGTTCAATTATAACTTCGAAGTCTTCTAAGATTTGTTTCATCACCAGGTTAAGATTAACCCTTTCAAATTTTTCCCGTTCTTTAGATAGTAATGAAAATTTTAAAACATCGTTGATGAGGTTTTGCATTCTTTCTGCCGAATGCATGATCTTGTGCATGTAACTTTCTGCCTTGCCCGATAAACCTGGCAAGTTGTTGTGCAATAGTTCAGTAAAAGTTCTCACTTTCCGTAAAGGCTCCTGTAAATCGTGAGATGCGATGTATGCAAATTGATTTAGTTCGATGTTCGACTGCTGCAGTTGCATATTTGCTTCTGCCAGGTCAGCTGTTCTTTCTGCAACCTTCTTTTCCAGCTGAGCTGCAAATTCTTTTTGTTCTGTTATATCCTGTATTACTCCAACAATCTTAAGTGGATTACCGGAAATATCTTTGAATGTCTTACCTACCACCCTAACCCACGAAATAGATTCATCAGGTCTTATTACTCTTACCTCATATTGCAATCCACCGGTTTCGGCAGCCAGCCTGTTGGCTTCATTGCGTATTTCTACATCATCAGGATGGAATCTTTTTACAAAATCTGATCTTTTCGATTCCTTGTTCAAGCCAAAGATTTCTTCACACCGATGGTTATAAATTATTTCATCATTGTTGAAAAAAACCTCGTAAAAGCCAAGGTCTGCAGAGTCTATAGCAAGTCTTGATCGTTCTTCAGATTCTTCAACGTTTCTTCTTGCCTCTACTTGAGAAGTTACTTCAACAGCTACTGCTATAATACCAGTAACACTTCCATTTATATCTTTAAGTGGCTCGTAAGTAAGATTTACAATTACAGATTGCAAGCCTTCTTGCCTTGGCAATCTTGCCTGTACTTCACTGGCAACATATCTTTCGCCGGAAGTATAAACATTTGTCAGCAATTCCTCAAAGCCCTGGTCCCTTACTTCAAATAAAGCCTCGAAAATGGGTTTATTTAGCAGCTGCTGTTGCTCCTTACCCCAAAGTTCATACATCATTTTATTGGCAACAGTCAGTACTAAATCAGGACCTTCTAAAATGCACATAGCTACAGGCGCCTGTATGATCATGTTGCGGATATTGTTAGTACTTTGTTCCAGTTTTAATCTTGTATTGACCTGCTCTGTTACATCGTGTACCAAAACTATTACTCCGATAATCTTATCATCTTCTTCATAATAAGGCTGATAAACTATGTTGATATATCCTTCTTTGCGAAGGCCGTTTTCAATTACAAAATAAGGATGATCGTATAGGTAAATAGGTTCACCAGAAATCCTCACCTTTTCTATTATCGTTTCAAAGTATTCCTTTGTCTCTGGTATTACATCAAAAATAGGTCGACCAATAATATCTTCATATTTTCTGGAAATGATCCTGCAATACATTTCATTGACAATATCAACGGTCATGTCTTCACCGATCAATACAATTACACCAACTGTAGCATTTTTTATAAGGGTACGAAAACGCTTTTCACTTTCAGTAAGTCGTTTTATTAGGCTAACCTTTTCTGTGGTTTCCATGCAGGTTACAAATACCCCTTCGGTGTTGCCGCTGGTGCCAAATACAGGGCTATAACTAAACGTCCAGTTGACATCTTCTAAATGGCCATTTCTGTAAATGGGTAACAACTGATCTTCACTCCATGAACTTCCTTTTTCATAAAGAACATGGTCAATTAAAGGTTTGATGTCTTTCCATATCTCAGGCCAAACATCTGCACCACTCTTACCCAATGCACCCGGATGTTTGCCATCGTTACCAAGACTTGGCCTGTATGCGTCATTATAAAAGCAAAGGTGATCGGGTCCCCAAAATAAAAACATGGGAAACTTTGAGTGAAGAATAATGCCAATTGTAGTCAGCAAACTAATCGGCCATGAACTGACCGGCCCCAAAGATGTAGATGACCAATCATAATTGCGAATGTACTCACCCATCTCACCGCCATCTGCCAGGAATGCATTATAGTTTACATTACTGCTGCTTACTTCAGACATACATCTCAGTTGTTTTTACTATCTGTTAATTTGACTCTTCTGCCGAGGCTGCAAAATACTATGGTGAATTAACAATGAAAAAAGAAGTTGAAAAAGTAAACTGTTCCTCTTTGCTTAATTAGGACTAAAGCTTTGAACTTCAGACAAAGGTTGAGTTAATACCTAAAGAACCTGTTAATCAATTGATAGGTATTAAACTTACGATACTTATTCCGGCAACTCCGACACTAAAACAATAAAAGAACTTACCTATTTAAATACTTTCAATTTCAATTCCTTTCTTTTAATTAAGTTTGTCTTACCCCCTTTGTGCCAACCCAAACTGCTTTATGCCCTTTAAATCACCATGTATAGCTATGGCTATACTTATATTTTTCGCTAACAATGTTTTTCCTCAATCGGGGGTGTATCAAAAAAAACAATCTAATAGCAAAATCACCCATTCAAAGGCGCTTAACAAATCATCAACCAAACCTCTAGCAAGAACAACCAGCGGCGAAATAACTCCCGGTCATGACACTAGTTTCTGTGAAGGTGGTAGCGCTGTTCTAATGGCAACAGCAGGCACAAAATACATTTGGCAAAAAGATGGCGTTAATATTCCATCAGCTACCAGCAAAACTTATATAGCAACCACCAGTGGTGAGTATACCGTATTAGAAGACAGCGTAAAAAGCAAACCAATAGTTGTAAAAGTGTTGAGTAATCCCACAGCTGATTTTTCTTTTACTCCAAATGGAAGTTGCTCAAATGTGCCTATTCATTTTTCCAGTAATTCAACTGGTAACGGTATTACTTATAAATGGAATTTCAATGATCCTAACTCTGGTGGAAATAATACTTCTACAGATATCAACCCAGTTCATGAATTTATTGGTACACCTGGAAACGGCAATCAAAGTTTTAATGTTACGCTTGTTGTTAAGAGTAATAATGGATGTGAAGCATCTGTTACAAAAACAGTAATAACAAAGCAAATTCCGGGTACTGAGTTGGGAGGAACAGGAGAGCTTAGCTATAATGAGAAGCCTTACTTTACTCAATGTATTTCTAATTCTTCTTCTTTTGATTTTTACAATAACTCAAGTACGACATCAAATAATACTACTTATAAAATAATATGGGGCGATCAAACTGCTGATTTTAGCGCTTCTAATTTTAGCACAACAAGTCATACTTATAACGTTGGTACTTATTCTTTAAAATTTATTGTGCAAGGAGGTAACACTTGCTCAGATACAATGAATTATTATGTCTTCATCGGAAGCAATCCAGCAGTCGGATTGGGCAATCCGGGAAACTCCTCGATATGTAGTGGAACTGAATTAACTTTTCCTCTTTCAGGTACTTCAACTAATCCAGCTGGAACAATTTATACTATAAAATATAATGATGGGTCTTCACCAGAATTATTTAATCATCCAGCACCAAACAGTGTAACCCATAAGTTTATTAAAACTTCTTGTGGAACTACAAGTGGGACATTCATAAATTCATTTTCTGCAACCGCAGAAGCATCTAATCCTTGTGGTACTTCTGCTGCATCAGTAGTACCAATTTATGTATCTCAAAAACCTAATGCAGACTTCACCATTTCTCCAAAAGACACTGTTTGTTCAAACACAACTATCACCTTTAATAGCATAAGCCCAATAAGTAACAGTGTCTCTACAGCAGGACTTTGTTCAAATGGAAAAGTGGTCTGGCAGATATCTCCATCAACAGGATGTACTATTGCTTCAGGAACAACAGGCAATAACTTCAATATAAATGATCCAGCAGCTTGGGGAGCTTCTGGTGGTTCATCAGTTTTAAAAATAATTTTTGATGTTGAAGGAATATATACTATTAAGATGAAGGCTGGTGGGAATTTAATGTGCGGTATTGACTCAATGACCAAAACCATTTGTGTCAATCCCTCTCCAACTGCCTCTTTTAACATAGATAAAAATATTGGCTGCAGTCCTTTGACAGTGAATACCACAACCACTACCAATACACCCAATTGTGGAACGAATACTTTTGAATGGAACGTAAGTTATGCTCCGACCATTGGTTGTTCACCATCAGCTGGCGTTTACCATTTACTTGCTGGTACAACACTTACATCAAAACAACCGGTGTTTGAATTTATTGATCCGGGAGTTTATAGTATCGGCTTAACAGTTTTCAGTCCTGCAAGAGCTTGTAGCACAATTGTACAACCACAAAGCGTAACGGTCAAGGGAAAACCAAATACAAAAATTTCAAACATTAATGCAATTTGTTCGGGTGAAAAGATATCACCAACTGCTCTGTATAACAATTGCAACGGCACAACACCTACTACCTATCTCTGGTCTTTCAATGGTGGTTTACCAACCTCTTCAACTGATGCTATACCAACTGGAATAACCTATAATTCGGCTGGCACTTATACCATATCCCTTGCTGCCACGAATGAATGTGGTACAACAAATGACTCAAAGACCTTTGTTGTTAATCCGACTCCTGGCATAACTACTCCAGCCAATAAAGCAATTTGCCCGAATACTGCAGTTGCAGCAATATCTTTTGCAGGATCATTACCCGGAACAACTTATAGCTGGAGTAATAACCACACCTCGATCGGTTTAGGAGCAGGCGGATCAAGTTTTACAATATCAGCATTTACAGCAACAAACACTTCAACTAATCCACGAACTGCAACCATTACTTTATCAGCCATTGCAAATGGTTGTACAACACAATCAACCTTTACCATAACTGTTAATCCACAGCCGATTGCTCCGGTAGCTACTTCTCCAGTTAATTATTGCCAAAATGCTTCTATGTATCGCAGCTTAACCCATCAAGCAATTGTGAAAGTGAGAGAACACTAATTGTTGTAAATGTGAATGCAGTCCCTGTTATTGTTAGCATGACAAGTGCAATGCCCTTAAGCTGCAATACTTCAACAGGAAGTATCACTTTAAAAGGCCTTGTGGCAAATACAACCTATCAAGTTAGTTATACAAAAAACGGGTCGCAAATTTCAGTTCAAACCACTGCTAACATAAATGGTGACATAATAATTGCTAATATATCTGCTGGAACGTATGATTATATCACAGTAACAAGCAATGGTTGTACATCTGCCAAGATGG